>CDYT01018075.1_pt1 | contig 11359 bp, 9 predicted proteins | sample 557541 | NCBI WGS metagenome assembly CDYT01 (sample SAMEA3182060, study PRJEB8094) | gut metagenome | biome: human; feature: gut; material: Stool; isolation source: human stools | place: Canada | collected 2013-01-15
GAATAGATCACCCATTCTGCAATGTTGGTTGCATGATCGCCGATACGCTCAAAATATTTTGCGACCATCAGCATATCCGTTGCCATCTCACCATTTTTTACATTCTCATTGATTTTTTGGATGAGTTCTTTCCGGAAACTGTCAAAAAGATCGTCCACCACATCATCACGGTTGATGACCCAGCGTGCCAGTTCGAGATCTTTGTTGACAAAAGCATCCACGCTCTTGATGACCATATCGGTTGTCTCTTTTGCCATCTCTTTGATTACTTCCATATTAATGGCGCTTTTTTCATAATCGGAATCTGCCATTAAAATGGTCATCTCCGAAATATCCGCTGCATGATCGCCGATACGCTCCATGTCCGTGATCATTTTTAATGCTGCGGAAATTAATCTTAAGTCTTTTGCTACCGGCTGCTGTTGAAGCAGCAGTTTCATGCAGAGAGATTCGATCGTTTTCTCCTGTTCGTCTACTTCCACGTCAAATTTGATCGCCTGCTCTGCTTTTTCTACATCCTGCTTTACCAGTGCTGATATCCCCATCTCAATCGCCTGCTCGATCAGGCTTCCCATCTGGATCAATTCATTATTTAATTCTAATAACTGTCTGTCAAATCGATTTCTCATATCATTCTCTCCTTTTTATTTATGTCAACCAAAACGTCCTGTGATATAGTCCTCGGTACGTTTATCCTGTGGAATTGAGAATAATTTTTCTGTCTCGCCAGCCTCGATCACCTCTCCTAATAAGAAGAATACGGTTTTATCCGAAACACGCACAGCCTGCTGCATATTGTGTGTGACCATGACGATGGTGTACTGTTTTTTCAGTTCAATGACAAGATCCTCGATCTTGGATGTTGAGATCGGATCAAGTGCGGAAGTCGGTTCGTCCATTAAGATGACTTCCGGTTCCACTGCCAGTGCCCTTGCGATACATAATCTCTGCTGCTGTCCACCGGACATGCCGAGTGCGCTTTTTTTCAGACGGTCTTTCACTTCATCCCAGATTGCTGCATCACGCAGGGATTTTTCCACGATCTCATCTAATTTTGCTTTGGAGCGGATACCATGGGTTCTCGGTCCATATGCGATATTATCGTAAATACTCATCGGGAACGGATTTGGCTTCTGAAATACCATGCCGACTCTTTTTCGTAAAAGATTGACATCCATCCCCTTATAGATGTCCTCGCCATCTAACAGGACATTTCCTGTGATCTTACATCCTTCCACCAGGTCATTCATTCTGTTCAGACTTTTTAAAAAGGTGGATTTTCCACAGCCGGATGGTCCGATGAAAGCTGTGATCTCGTTGGCATGGATACTCATATTGATATCTTTCAACGCATGAAAATCACCGTAATATAAATCAAGGTTTGAAATTTTAAATTTTTCACTCATATTGTTTCCTCTACTTTGATACCTTTTCCGTTTTTACTTTGTTGCAGCTTCCAGTTTCCTTGCGATCAGGGACGATAATCCGTTGATGAGAAGCACCACGATCAGAAGAACGACTGCTGTTGCGTATGCTTCATTTGTGTGAAGTCCCTCTCTCGACAGCGAATACATATGAATCGCAAGGGTTCGTCCGGAATCCATGACACCTGCTGCCTCCGCAACGGTTCCTGCCGTATAGATCAGTGCCGCTGTCTCTCCTACGATACGTCCGATCGCAAGGATGATACCAGACAAAATACCCGGAATCGCCGTTGGAAGTACGATTTTAAAAATGGTTCGGAGCTTTCCTGCGCCAAGTCCGAAGCTTCCCTCACGGTACATATCCGGCACACACAAAAGCGCTTCCTCCGTCGTTCTCATAATGACCGGGAGAACCATGATCGCAAGCGTTGCCGCGCCAGCTAGCATGGAATATCCCCAATGCAACGCTGTCACGAAAAACAACATACCGAACAGTCCATAGATAATGGATGGGATACCGGTCAATGTCTCTGCTGTAATACGCACCAGCTCAACGAGTTTATTTCCTTTTTTTGCATATTCGACAAGATAAATTGCTGCTCCGATTCCAAACGGAACAGAAAAAAGCAGTGCGAGCAATACCATTGTGATGGTGTTGATGATCGCCGGCATCATTGACACGTTATCGGAATTGTAAGTCAGTGAAAACAGGCTTGGTCTTAAATATGGAACTCCGTGGATCAAAATATAGCCCACCAGATAAACAAGCACTGTCACGGTGATCACTGCAGAGGCTCCCACCAGAAGCAGTAAAATAAAAGATCCCGGATGTTTTTTATAAGATTTCAATCTGTCTTTCCACGACAGTTGATTGATCGGAGTGATATTTTTTTCCATACTGCCTCTACTCCTTTCCTCTACGTTTCAAAATAGAAAACGATATATTAATAATAAGAATAAACACAAACAGAACTACACCTGTAGCAATCAATGCTTCCCTGTGAAGATCCGTGGCATATCCCATCTCGAGTACGATATTCGTTGTGAGTGTACGCACACCTTTGAAAATACTGTCCGGCACTCTCGCCTGATTGCCGACTACCATCATGACTGCCATTGTCTCACCGAGCGCACGTCCTACGCCGAGCACAACTGCTGCAAACACACCTGATTTTGCAGCCGGAACAACAACCGTAAAGACACTTCTCTCATGTGTGGCTCCCAGTGCGAGCGCTCCCTCATAATAGCTCTCCTCCACTGCACGGATGGATGACTCGGACACGCTGATAATTGTAGGTAATATCATGATTCCAAGTAACAAGGCTGCTGTCAAAATACTCTGTCCATTGCCTTTGAAATGCTCCCTGACAAACGGAACCATAACAACCAGTCCGAAGAATCCATAAACAATAGAAGGGATTCCAGCCAGCAGATCAACGATCGGTTTTAATACCTTGTGTAATCTGTCCGGACAGAAACGTGCCATGAAGATAGACATCAGAATTCCGATTGGTACTCCGATGATCAAGGCTCCGCCTGTTACATAGATACTTCCCAGGATCATCGGGAAGATACCATATAAGCCGTTGCCGGGTTTCCATTTTGTTCCTCCGAGGAAGTTGGCAAATCCAATCTCTTTCATTGCCGGAACCCCATTTGCGAACAGGAACACGCAGATCAGTACAACTGCTACAATGGAAATAATGGCGGTAAACAGAAATACATATTTCATTACAATTTCTTTTAATTTATTGATATTCATATATTTATGTTCTCCAAAATCTGAGGAATGCCTGACAGTGCAGGCTTCATATCATTATGTAATGCTTTACAAATTGTAAATATCCTGATTTCCGAAAAAAGGCCGGAGGAGTTTTCCATCCGACCCTTCTGTCAGTAATTTTTTAATTTCTTATCTCTGATGTTTTTTTCATACCAGATATTTTCATTGATTACTTACTCTGCAAGTTCATCCCAGCTTGTAACATCTCCAACATAGACACCTTTTACCTGATCGGATGTAAGGTTTGCTGTTGGGTTGTCAAGATTTACGACCACTGCGATACCATCCATAGCGATTGTTGTTGCGGTAAGTCCCTGCTCTGTCTCAGAATCTTTTAATTCACGGGAAGCCATACCGATATCACTTGTACCTGCTGCTGCGTCTGTCATACCTGTTGTGGAATCACTCTCCTGAATCTCGATCTCTGCACCGGAGTTTACGGCTGTGTAAGCTTCTTTTAATTTTTCCATAACTGGTGTTACAGAAGAAGAACCGCTGACTGTCACTTTACCTGTTGCTCCGTTGGATTCGAATGCTGCCGCATCATCAGAACCGATATATCCGTTCTCTGTGATGACTGCCTGACCTTCTGCACTCATAATGTAGTTGATGAAATCCTGTGCGATGTCGCTTACTTCACCTTTTGTTGCAATGTTAAATGGTCTTGCAATCGTGTATGTACCATTTTTGATATTCTCTACTGTTGCTTCTGCTCCGTCAATGCTGACTGCTTTTACAGTGTCATCTAAAGAACCAAGGGAAACATAACCGATCGCATACTCATCACTTGCTACAGATGTAAGCATTACGGATGTACTGTTTGTAATGATTGCTTCCTCTGTTGTGTTGTCCACTTTATTTCCGTCTGCGTCTTTTTCTTCGATTCCGAATAATTCGATGAATGCACCTCTTGTACCGGATCCATCCTCGCGGGATAATACATTGACATATTCACTTGCATCAAAGTCTGTTGTAGCTGCCGGTGCTTCCTCTGCTGTGGTATCTGCTGCTGCATCTGTAGAAGCATCTGCGGATGTACTGGTGTCTGCTGTATTATCAGAACCACATCCTGCGATCATGCTGACTGCTAACATTCCTGTTACGAATAAACTGATTACTTTCTTTTTCATTTTGATTTTCCTCCAAATCTTTATGGGATCTTGCGTTTCCCATCTTTGTTTTTTTGTCTCTGTCTCATTGACAATGACTACTTTAAAGCCAGCATGTAAAATCTAAATATCTCCCTTTGTAAAACGTCTGTAAAATGATAGTAAACCATTTTGATCCTCCTCTGTCCTGCGTTGCACCTGAAAGAAAACAAATCCGACCACAAACATAGCTGCGATCACGACTACTCCTGCTTTCGAAGTATCAAAGATCTGCGTGCTGATTCCCATTAACATGGTTCCCATAAAGGATGCACCTTTTCCGAAAATATCAAAGATTCCAAAATACTCGGACGATTTTTCCTTTGGGATAATCTTTGCATAGTAGGAACGGGACAGCGCCTGGATCGCACCCTGAAATACCCCTACAAAAGTTGCCATCATCCAGAACTTCCATGCTGCGTCTAACTGCAGGGCGTAAACTGCGACTACAAAATATGCAATGATGCAGGCAGAAATTAGTTTTCCTGTCTCAAATGTCTGTGTCATTTTTCCGAAAAGAATCGCACATGGGAATGCCACAACCTGCGTCAGAAGCAATGCCAGCAGCAGATTAGCGTCACTGATCCCAACGTCTTTTCCGTAAGAAGTTGCCATCTCGATAATCGTGTATACACCATCTATATAGAAGAAAAATGCGAGCAAAAAGAGGGCAACTTTTTTGTTATCTTTCAATTCCGCCACGCTTCTTCCAAGTCTGGCAAAAGACTCCTTTACCATGGAGCCTTGATTTTCCACATAATATTTCTGTTCGTAATTTTTTAAGAGTGGGATTGTTACAAGTCCCCACCATGCTGCATTTAAGAAAAATGCGGCTGTCATGGCTGCCGGTGTGCTGATGCCAACTTTATCACCGCCTAACACCAGCAATAAACTAATGACAAATGGTACGCAGCTTCCGATATAGCCCCACGCATACCCATGGGACGATACCTCATCCATGCGTTCGTCGGTGGTTACATCTACCATCATGGAATCATAAAAAATCAGGCTGCCGGAAAATCCTACTTTTGCGATCACAAAAATAATCAAGAACATCAGCCACGTCTTCGGAATGGATAACGCTGCACATCCAAGAACACCTATCATCATGAAAAATGTAAATAACGGTTTTTTATGGTTTTTGTTGTCTGCGAATGCGCCGAGGATTGGTCCTAAAATTGCAACGATGATCGTAGAGATTGAGATCGCATAGCTGAGATATGCAGTAGAATCCGATGCGGAAACGCCCACATTCTGCGCCATGTTTTTAAAATAAATTGGGATGATCGTGGACACTAACAGCGTAAATGCAGAGTTTCCCACATCATACAGTACCCAGTATTTTTCGAGTTTCGTCAGTTTCTGTTTCATATACGTTTTCCTCATTCATTCTTTCCTGTGCCGTATACACATGATTTAAAAATAAAAATATTTGTCTATAGTAACTGTCACGCACCGCCTCGCCTGCGTTAAAGATTTCATGTTTGGAATCCTTCATTCTTACCAGCTGTGCTGTCTTGGCTTTTTTAGCAAATTTTTCAATGCCACAATTATCAACCATGTTGTCTTTTTCCGCTTCAAAGATTATGAGCGGAATTTTTATACTGTTAATGTTTTTTCTTTTCTGCAGCTTGCGGATTACTTTAAATCCTGCTTTTACCCAGGCATAGGTTCCGCCATAAGTCTGGTAATTGATATTCCGCAGGCGCATGTTGTAGATATACATGTATCGTTCTCTGGAAACGCAGCTGCTTGTTTCAAAGGATGGTTTGTCTGAAAAACCACTCTGTCCGGCAACATATTTCGTCCCCTTTCCGATCGCACAGAAAAAATCTGCGATAACTTTTGCAAGCCACTTCGGATACTTTCCAGTGTTCATCCCAAGCATTGGTGCTGACAGGATTGCCGCATCGAAGGTCAGTGGGAACTCTTCGAGATACCGCACTCCAATGGCTCCACCCATGGAATGACAGAATAAGATTTTTCGTTTTTCTGTGAGTTCTACCACATTTTTCACAAAGCAATGCAGATCCTGCACATATTGCTCATAATCCTCGATATGAACTTTTTCGCCTTCCACAACAATCCGGTCAGAATATCCGTGTCCCCTGTGTTCCGGGACGTAAACGGAATATCCGTTTTTCAGGAAATAATAGATGACTTCCTTATATTTCTCTGCAAATTCACAGAATCCGTGGCTGATGACAACAGCAGCTTTTGCCTGCGGAATCCGGTATGTGCGGTAATAAATTGCTGTGCTGTCATAGCTTTCTATGTAACCGTCTTTTTCATAGCTTCTCAGATATGGTTCCACATCACGTTTCATGGTTCGCTGATAATTCGCTTCTTCCGGTATCATGATGTTCTCTGCTCTTTTTTCTATCATAGGTATCTCTCACTGTCTCAACTCTGAAGGATTCTTTGAACCAGTTCAGGCTGCAGTTCTCCAAAACGGTATTCGTCCCTGATTTTCTTTGCTATATCCGGGTAGTTTGTGATCAGCGCATCCACGCCTGCCTCACACAGCATTCTCATATGTTTTTCTTCATTGATCGTCCATACATGAAGCAGTCTTTTCCGCTCTCTACAACGCTCTAAAAATCCCGGATAAAAAACGTTATATCCGGCCGGGTGAAGTGCGTCTGCCTTTACAACATCACATGCATAATCCACTGCATCAATGATTCCATCTTCATAGAGCATGCCCGTCTTAGCCTGCGGGTCTAACTCTTTGATTTTCCGGATCGTATAATGATTAAACGAAGAATAAATGACACGCTCCTTCATTCCAAGGCGCTCTGTAAGTTCCAGCACCCGCCCTTCAATTCCCGGATAGAAAACAATTCCTGTTTTGATCTCCACATTAATGGTGAGATTTGTCGGTTTTATCAACAGATATACCTGCTCAAGTGTTGGTATCTCTTCCTTTGTGTATTCCAGATGCGTTTTGTTAAAATTAAATTTTTTCAGTTCTTCATAGGTGTAATCTTTTACCCAGCCTTTTCCATTGCTGACACGATCGATCGTCTCATCATGGATAACGACGAGTTCTCCATCTTTTGTCATCTGCACGTCAAGTTCGATTCCATCTGCTCCCATCTCAACTGCTTTCCGGAATGCATCTAATGTATTTTCCGGAGCATAACCGCTGGCTCCGCGGTGTGCCCATACCTTTGTCTTTTCCTGATCCATTTTTACTCCTCTTTTCTATCTCTGTTCTGGTCTGCTAATACCGTTTCATTTTATGTATGTCTGCCGTTTGGGATTACCGGATACTCTCACATTTTCTGTATCTTCTTGCGAAGCTCCTGCATCTTCTGATCCACACCTGCGATCACATCTGCATATTCCCTCGTCGCTTTTTCGACCGCTTCTAACTTTCCGGCATCCTTTTTGTAACACATCTGGGAATCTAATTCTGCCCAGTAGTCCATGGCGACTGAACGGATCTGTATCTCAACTCTCACTGCGGTTGTCTTATCCAGATAAGTTACCGGCACTTCCACGATCAGATGAAGGCTTTGATATCCGCTTTTTTTCGGCTTCCTGATATAATTTTTTTCTTTGACAATGGTAAAGTCTTTCTGTCTGCGCACTGCGTCCGCAATCTGATAAATATCGTCCGCAAAATAACACACCACACGGACTCCGGCAATATCATTTAAAGTATTGACTGCTGTTTCGAAAGTGACTTCACGTTCCTTTCTTTCCAGCTTTTTCACAATGCTCTCGGCAGTTTTAATTCTGCTACACAAATTTCTGATTAATGGGCGTTCATTTTTCTCGGTCAGATCTGCATCAATCATGCGAAGTCTTGTTAACATCACATCAATTGCATACTGATACCGCGCCTGCACCATCGGCGCTTCCAATTTTACTTTTATCTTATTTGTTTCCATACATAAAAAAATAAGGCAGCTATGTAAAATCCATAGCCACCTTACGTGTGTTTTGTGTAAAATTTATTTTTTGTTCCTCTACATTAATCTCTCTTCACTGCCGCTTTGATCAGATGTGCCGTTCCTTTGATACGGTGTCCATTTGCCATCTCTGTTAAGGCTCTCGCCATCTCCATTGTGACAAAACCACCTGTCATTTTTGCATATCCACGGATTGGCATGTTGTAGTTGAACAGAACATTCAGGTTCGGTTTTCCCTGCCACTCGCTGATCTTAAGAAGTAATTTCAATACTCCGTAGAACAGTTTGCCAAAGATACCTTTTCCGTAATAAAGCTGGCATACTGCATCGTTCATCTGGATCTCACCGCTCCAGCTTCCATCCGGGATTTCTCTTCCGTAAAGTTCTCTGTACTCGATGTCATCCACGTTCTCAATCTTACCGCTGAAATATTCCGGTAAAATCTCTTTGCTATAGCCGCCTTCTGCTACAGTTCCTGCAACATCTAAGCTGCCTTCTAATACCATGGTATCTGCATCCGTTCCTACCATGATCTGATAATTTCCGGATTCTACTTCCCATGTATCCGTTCTTGTGTCATAGAAGCGGAAGGTCTTGTCATCAAATGCAATATGCACGGATTTTTCCTCGCCAGGAGCTAATGTCACTCTCGCAAAACCTTTTAACTCACGGACCGGACGGAAAATCGTCTCGGACTGTTTTCCGACATAAAGCTGCGCAATTTCTGTTCCTTCCACATCTCCGGTGTTTTTGATCGTGAAGGTCACGCCGTCTTTGTCAACGGAGAGATTGCTGTATGCAAAAGTTGTATAACTCAATCCATAACCAAATGGGAAACGGACTTTTTTGCCGACCGTTGTATAATAACGATATCCCACATAGAGAGCCTCGCGGTACTCGCTGCTGCGCTCCTTGCTTGGATAGTAGTGGAATGCAGGAGTATCTTCATAGTGAAGTGGATAAGTCTCATTTAATTTTCCGGATGGGCATACCTTTCCGGTGAGGACGTTCATCATTGCAGATGCACCTGCCTGACCACCTAAATATCCGTGAACGATACCTTTTACATAGTCAAACCACGGCATCTCAATGGAAGAACCTGCGGAGAGAACTACCACTACATTGGAGTTTACTGCTGTGATCTCATCGATCAGTTCATTCTGTGCCTGCGGCATATGCATATGGGTACGGTCAAGTCCCTCGGACTCGCTGATCTCATCCAATCCTGCAAAAACAAGAACAACGTCTGCATTCTTTGCTGCTTCCACTGCTGATTTTGCAAGTGCTGCATTCGGTTTACGGTTGCGGATATATCCCTGCTCGTAAGCGGTCATTACAAGTCCGCTGTCTGCGATTACATCTAAGATGGATTCCGGCTGTCTGGTCGGATTTACAAGGGAAGAACCTGCACCCTGATAACGTGGAGTCTTTGCAAAATCACCGATCACTGCTACTTTTGTTCCCGGTTTTAATGGCAGGATGTTGTTACTGTTTTTCAGTAAAACAACACTTTCTTCGGCTGCTTTTCTTGCTAATGCATGGTGTCCTTCAACATCAAATTTTTTGCCTTTTCCATCAACAGTTGCCTGATGGGTTGCAAAAACAACATTTAACAGCTCATCTAAACGCTGATCCAATACTTCTTCCGGTAATGTGCCGTCTTTTACCGCGCGGACAATATCACGCATACCAGATTTTCCGGTACCTGGCATCTCAAGATGGCTTCCGTTCATAACGCCAAGTGCATGGTCATTGCTTCCGCCCCAGTCAGATACAACATAGCCGTCAAATCCCCACTCATCGACTAAGATTTCCTGTAACATGTGACGATTCTCATTTGCATAGACACCGTTTACTTCATTATAAGAAGACATGATGGATTTGGATTTTCCCTCTTTGACTGCGATTTCAAATCCGGTGGTATAAATTTCCCGGAATGTACGCTCATCAACAACAGAGTCACTTGCCATACGACGGAGTTCCTGGCTGTTTGCCGCAAAATGCTTTGGACATGCTGAGATTCCCTTGCTCTGGATACCTTTTACATAAGCGGCTGCCATTTTCCCTGCATGATACGGATCTTCGGAAAAATACTCAAAGTTACGTCCACAGAGCGGGCTTCTCTTAATGTTGAGTCCCGGTCCTAAGATGACATTGACATCCATGGTCACCGCTTCCTCTGCAAGTGCAGTACCGATCTCCTCCCCCAATTTTTCATCCCAGCTGTTTGCGATCGTTGCTGCGGTCGGGAAACAGGTTGCCGGAAGGCTGGCATTTAATCCAAGGTGGTCTCCTGCACCGGCCTGACGTCTTAACCCGTGAGGTCCGTCGGACATTGCCATGGATGGGATTCCGTACTTCTCAAAATCTACAGTCTCCCATGTATTTTTACCGGACATCATCAATGCTTTTTCTTCCAGAGACATCTGTTTTATGATTTCCCCATATTTTAAGCTCATTTTTCGTTCTCCTGTTCTTTTGGTGCTCACGGATTTTATTTGTTGTGTTATTGATACAAAAATGTGTGTTATTTGAATCACAACAATAAAAAATAAAACCCATGCTGCTATTATTTTTTGTTAGCATAATGGTAGCATGGATTTTATTTATAAAATGAAAAATGGCATAAATGGTTGTTTTTTTTACATAAACTGCAAAAGTTACCTTTCTTTGACCATATACGAAATATTCACTTTCACAATATTGTCATTATTTTATATGGATTTGCTGAAATCAGGGGAGCTGCCTTAACAGCTCGCTCCCCTGATTAGTACATTCTTTATCTTATAAATAATATGGATTTGACCATGCTGTTCTTCCATATTCATCCACACATTCCACACGGATGTATGTCTCTGTGCCAGTCAATTTCATGCTCGCTTCTGCAATCTTTTCTCCCTTTGGAGCCATTATCGTAGTTCCTGCTCCTACATAGCCACCGGCTATTATATTCACACGTTCTACCGGACTGCAGGATACCGTTACATTCCTTCCATCGATGATAATCTGATCTATCCGTGGTCCATCCACTCCACCTACAGAATAATACTTCCCTTCCATCAGTGCATTCAAAATATTATCATG
>CDYT01019957.1_pt1 | contig 11185 bp, 7 predicted proteins | sample 557541 | NCBI WGS metagenome assembly CDYT01 (sample SAMEA3182060, study PRJEB8094) | gut metagenome | biome: human; feature: gut; material: Stool; isolation source: human stools | place: Canada | collected 2013-01-15
AAAGCACAGATTGGACATATAAGGATAAAAATAGGACGAAAGGTGCTTTTCAGCCGCGATTAGGCCATAATTAGTTCCAATATGTGCTTTTATGAGGTTCGTCTATTTCACCTCTTGCACAGAATAACCGTAGGATATGAACAGGTTGCTACCGTTCTTCCATGCAATCTACTTATAGATAAATTTCTTTCCCTCCTTTGCAAATTTTCTCCGGTCTAACGGCAAATTTTCTTTCCGTCTGCTGCAAACTATAAACGGAAGCTTCATTTTTATAAACGCAACTTGCATTTATAAAAATGAAGCTTGCGTTTATATAATTAGAGCTTACGTTTATAGTTTATATACTATCAAAAACAACTTAACCGTTAGACCGGAAAAAGTTAACTTCTAATGCAACAGGATTTATCTAACAATAGACCGGAAGAAAGATAATAGGTTGCAATGGACAAAGCGCTACATGATGAAAGGTAAAAACACAGCAATTAATGCCTCATCCTCACCCGCAAGTGCTTTATTTATTGTGATTTTCTTCGTCAACAGCAGGCTGCATATATTGTTTCGGCGTTTTTCCGAACTCAGCCTGAAAACATTTGGAAAAATAAGAATGGTTGGAGAAGCCCACCATATACATTACTTCGGCAACGGTGAACTTCTTTTGCTGCAATAACATGGCAGCCTTTTTCATCCGGATTGACTTGATGTATTCTACGGGAGACATTCCGGTCAATTGCTTAATTTTCCGGTAAATCTGTTTGTTACTGATACCGGATAATTCACAAAGAGCATTCACATTCAGTTCCGACTCCGAAAGATGATCTTCAATCAGGCGAATTATATTCGACAGGAACTTCTCGTCCTGCGATTCCGCTTCAATCGGTTTGAGTACAGGCAACGATTCCAGTCGCTTCTTCTCCTGTGTCGCGGGGATTTCCTCTTCCTCCACTGCTATGACGGGAATATTCAATCCGACGGAAGTCCCTTTTCCTTCTTCGGAGGTGACGCCGGTGATGTGTCCGCCGTGCAGTTCTGTGTAAGTTTTTACCAGATAAAGCCCGATACCCGTACCTTCCTTATTGCCGGAGTGGGGGGATTGGAAAAAACGTTGGAAGATGTAAGGAATGTCCCGCGGCGGGATTCCCGATCCTGTGTCCGATACACAGATATCCACTAAGCCGGTTTCTTCGCGATAGAAAAGAGACAACCGGATACTGCCGCCGTCCGGAGTGAATTTCACTGCATTTGAAAGCAGACTGTCTAGTATCACTCCCAGTTTGATAGCGTCCATATCGGCATAAATCTTCGCTTTGTTTGTCTCGAAAAGGAAAGTCAGCCGCTTGTCTTCTTCGTAGACGGAGAACAGACTGTGGCTGAATGACACAAGTTCGATACGTGACAGTATTAGTAGTGAATCTTCGTTATCTTCTATACGGTTGAAGTTGAGCACCTGATGAATCAGCGAATTAATCTTCATCGCATTGCGTTGCACTTCTTCCAATGTCTGTTTCTCGTGCGCTTCCTCCGTCGCAGGGAGCAGCTGGCTCACGGGTGCAATAATCCGGCTAAGCGGTGTCTTTAGCTCATTGGACAGGTTGCTGAAGAAAGCCATTTTCTGGCGTGACTGTTCCAGAATCTTCTCTTTCTCCATACGTTCCATTTTCAACCGGTTCTTGACGCGGAAGAAATTGATTGTCCAGATGATGAGGCTGAGGAACAAAAGAACATAAATCACCTTTGCCCAAACCGTATAATACCACGGAGGCAGGATCTTGATATTCAAAATATAAGGATGTTCGGACGGGTGGCCACTCTTTTCCACCTTACTGATAATTAATTGATAATCTCCGTAGTTGAGGTTGCTGTATGTAATGCGGTTTGTATTTGATTTCAGGAAATTCCATTCTTTGTCCATTCCCTCCAGCCGATAGACAAATTCATGCTTTTCCTCTAGCGAATAGGGGAGGTCGGAAAGCTCGAAAGCCAGATTATTCTGGTTATATGCCAGTTCGATAGAGTTCGTATAACGGATATTAGGTATGCTTTCTCCGGTGTGCGGAGACATCAACTGGTTGTTGATATATAAAGCAGTCAGCAGGATCGGGCGTTCCGGTTGATTCATAGCTTGTATGTCCGGTCGGGAAATACCGAATCCGTCCGCACCTCCCAAATAGATGTTTTCGTCTTTCGGGTCAAAGAAAAGACTTGTGAAACGCTTGTCTGTCATGTTCTGTTGGCGTGCATCCATTGTTTTCCGGTCGACAATCCAAAGCCCGTTGGTTGTAGAAATCCAGATATGCTCTTTTACGGAAGTCATAGACAGAATTTCATTGTTACTGAAGCTGCCGAAGGTAATACTTTGCTGACCGGAATCTTGGGGATTGATGCGCATGACCCCACCGTGAAATCCTACCCAGAGCATACCGTCCTCATCTCGTAGGAGATAATTCGGGCTCTTTTCACCGCTCAACTCTTCGGCAAACAATTTGGTTACTTGCTGCGTGCGCGGATTGATTTTGTCTATTCCTTTGCTGTTGTAGAGCAATACCCATACATTACCTTCCGCATCGGGAACAATTTGGTTGATGAACATTCCTGACAGGCCGTTGCGAGTGGAATAGTTCTGCTCGGCTATGTAGGTTCCGCCGGAAGATTGTACCAGTTTTTGTTTGTCTACTACAAAAATACCTCCGAGGCAGGTTGCTATCCAGAGTTTTCCGTCGGTGTCTTCAAACAGGTAATAAGCCCAGTTGGTGTTGTTTGTTCCTGTGCTGTCTACGATGTTGTAGTGTACAAATTGGTGAGTCTTGTAGTCGTAACGGTTAATACTGCCGTCCGTGGCTATCCAGAGTTGTTGTTCTCTGTCTTCGTAGATGTGTCGGATACGGTTGTGGGACAACGGATGGTGCTTATCTCCCATTCTGTACCAGACAGCGTCGTGCTTGTTACCGGTGGGGTTGGTAAAACGGATGACTCCGTTAGTTCCTCCGAACCAGTAGAACCCTTTGGAATCCCGGAACAGGGAATAAAACTGGTTTCCGTCTCCTGTACCCGTGATTTGCGAGATAGGAATGAATTGCAATGCACTGTTGTAGCGTGAAAGGGAGATGCCGTAATCCGTTCCCAGCCAGATGTTCTGTTCCTGATCGGCGAATATATTCCAGATAATATTGTTGGTTAGCGACTGGATATTGCGGGAGTCGTGTACGATGTGTTGCAGTGTCCCATTATCGTTCTGGTAAACATAAAGTCCGTTATCGGTACCCGCTAATAAATTTCCATCCCCGTCCAAAGCCAGTGATTTAATGGAATTGTTGTGGAAGGCATCTATCGGTTTCATTAGTCCCGTGGCCGGAGTATATTGGAAAAGAGATCCTTCCATTCCGATCCAGATACATTGGCGGGACGTATCTTCCAACAAAGAGTTGACAAAGAGATTGCTCACGCTCCGGTTGACGGGCAACGGGATATTTTCAAACTTTCCGCTTTCCTCTATATATCGGCATAAACCATTGTAGGTGCCTACATATATCTGATTGTCCGTTGTGCGGATGATAGAATAAATAGTGTGATGGGGAAGTCCGTTGCTCTTACTGTCGAGTGAAGCCAGTTTCTTTGTGTTGAGTTGATACGTATACAGACCGTTCAACGAACCTATCCATAAGGTGTCTCCTTGAAGCGCCATTGTCCGTACATCTGTCGGGAAATCCGTTTCCGGTTGTTCGTATTTGTCCGTCCGGTAGTTGTAGACGAGGATTCCATTATCTGTCCCTAAATATAAATAAGTATTGTCTGCTATTATTCCGCAGTAAATGCGCGTGTTATTGCGTTCTCCATAAGTGAAGTGCTGCTGTGTGGAATATCCGTCGTAACTGAATAACCCTTTGTTGGAACCTATCCATATCAACCCTTCGCTGTCTTGCAGGAAGCAACTGATGACCGATGCTTCGGCACCGAGGTAGATATTCTCGAATTGTTGATAATTCACTTTCTGCCCGTATGCACTGCCGCCTATACAGAATGCACAGACAAGAAAAAGAATCGTTATCATTCGTTGGCACATATTGTCAGGTTTGCAGGTTTTTAAATCAGTAATTATTGCAAATAACTTTGTTCTTTATTGCAAATGTAGGAAAAATGCCGGTTACTCTTGTAAATCTCACCGTCTTTTTGTTCCTTTGTCGTCTATTTATAAACAGAAAACTTCAGGATGAAAAAGCTTATTTATCTGCTTTTGTTGCCGCTGGTTGTGGCTGTGACTGCTTGTGGCGGTAAAGTAAACTCGAAAAAGGAGTCGGTATTGGCAACGCAGGATAGCGTAGACGCCCGTGGAATACAACGGATGCAGACTTCTAAAAGTGAAATAGACATCAAATTCAAAGGGAAGGATTATCGTTCTTTCGTTTCCCGTACACCGGACGAGAGCCTGCCTCATGTTACCAATGAAATGGGGGATACGTATATGGATAATAAAATCGTGCTGCGTCTGACGCGCGGTGGTGAATCAGTGTTCAACAAGACCTTCACCAAGAATGATTTTTCTTCGGTAGTGGATGCCGACTTCCTGGCAAAGTCCGTGCTCGAAGGAATCGTATATGATAAAACAACTCCGCAAGGCATTGTATATGCAGCGAGTGTCTGCTATCCGCAGACGGATTTGTATGTCCCGCTTTCCATAACGATAACCGCCGACGGAAAGATGAGTATTCAGAAAGTTGATATGCTGGAAGACGCGTATGAAGAAGAAACACCCGATTAAGCCTGTGAACAGGCTTTTTAGTAGAATAGCACAAATGTGAAAGCATTTGAGACAAACGAAAGGCAACCGAAAAAGGTTGCCTTTCATATTTTTGTACCGTTGATAAATTTGTTGTCCTGTTTTTATTTGTATACCGAGGACTGAAAGTTAAAGAACACAAAAAAAAGACTGTTCTCCGGTTATTCCCAAATCTTTCCTAAATCTGTATCGTTATTTGCAGTATAAAATAAAGTATAGTATTAACGTTAAAAAAATAATGATTATGAAGAAAATTCTATCTTTACTCGTGTTGGCTATTGTTGCCGTACAGTTTTCATGGGCTGCTGATGTGATAACTAAAGACATGAATCAGTTACCGCTTCCGGCACGCAATTTTATTAACCGTCATTTTACTAAACCCGAAGTGTCTCATATCAAGATTGATAAGGAAATGCTGGAGGCTACCAAATATGAGGTGTTACTGACAGACGGTACGGAAATAGAATTCGACAGCAAGGGAAACTGGGAAGAAGTAAGTGCCCGAAAAGGACAGGTGATTCCTGCAAGTATTGTTCCGAACTTTGCCGTTGATTATCTGAAAGCACATAATTTTGCTGCTGAAGGAGTGACGAAAGTGGAGCGTGACCGTAAGGGATATGAAGTTGAATTGTCCACAGGCGTCTCTTTCAAGTTTGACAAGAAAGGGAAGTTTGTTAAAGCGGACGATTAAGTATAAGTGATAGTATAATAATAAACCTGAACCAAAAAAGTAACTATGTTGAGATTTAAGTTTGGCGCCTGGGCGGTGGTTCTGATGTTGGCTGCCCTTTCATTCGGCGCCTGTTCCGATGAAGATGATGATCCGGCTTTCAATCCGCCTTCCAATATTACGGAAGCCTTGAAACAATTATATCCGGCAGCTCAGAATATAGAATGGGAAATGAAAGATGTGTATTATGTGGCCGATTGCTGGGTGGCCGATGACGAACTGGAAGTCTGGTTTGACGGGAATGCGAATTGGCTGATGACAGAAAACGAACTGGAAAGTATAGATAGTTTAGTTCCGGCTGTATATACTGCTTTCAATAATACCAAATACAGTTCTTGGGTGGTGACCGATGTCTATGTACTCGTTTATCCGCAGAATCCTACGGAATCTGTCATTCAGGTGAAGCAGGGAAGCCGGCGCTATTCACTGGTTTTCTCGCAGGATGGTGGATTGTTGCACGAAAAGGATATCAGTAACGGGGATGATACGATTTGGCCTCCGGCAGAATAATTTCTTATCCATTTAACTGAAATGGAAAGAGTGACGGTATCTTGTCAGGATAGCGTCACTCTTTTGTTAGTATAGTGACGGTCTTCCGATAAGATAGCGTCACTATAATTGTAGGTTTACATTTGCTGGTAATCTTTGGCCAATCCTCCTTCACTCGTCTCTTTGTAGAGTGAGGGAAGGTCATGTCCGGTTTGTTTCATCACTTGCACTACCTTGTCGAAAGATACACGATGCATACCGTCCGTAAAGGCGGAATAAAGATTTGCGTCGAGTGCGCGGGCGGCAGCGTAGGCATTCCGTTCGATGCAGGGAATCTGTACCAATCCGCATACAGGGTCGCAAGTCATACCCAAGTGATGTTCCAATCCCATTTCTGCTGCATATTCAATTTGTGCCGGACTACCTCCGAATAATTGGTTGGCTGCTGCCGATGCCATGGCACAGGCAACGCCTACTTCACCTTGGCAACCTACTTCCGCACCGGAGATAGACGCATTGAATTTGACGATGTTTCCGATCAGTCCGGCAGTAGCCAATGCACGCAAAATACGCATATCGCTAAAATCACGGCTCTTTTGCAGGTGATAAAGTACGGCAGGCATGACACCGCAGGAACCACAGGTGGGGGCAGTTACTATCTTTCCCCCCGAAGCGTTCTCCTCGCTTACCGCCAGTGCATAAGAGAATACGAGTCCTCTCGATTGAAGGGACTGTTTGTATCCGGTAGCACGTATATAATAGGTAGAAGCTTTCCGTCGCAGGTTCAATGGGCCGGGGAGCACTCCTTCCGCTTCCAGTCCGCGGTGGATGGCTTCTTTCATTGTATCCCATACTTCAGCGAGGTAATCCCAGATATCTTCATTCTCGCACTCTTTCACATATTCCCAGTAACTCTTTCCGGTACGTTCGCACCATTCCAGAATTTCCGTCATACTGTTCATCCCATATACTTCAGGACTTTCAATTGTCGGATTGCTGTTGTTTTCAGCTAGTGCGCCTCCGCCGATACTATAAACTGTCCAATTCTCCTGAATCTTGTTGTTAGCGTCGAAAGCGGCAAATGTCATTCCGTTCGGGTGGAAAGGAAGAAAGACTTTCGGTTGCCAGATGATTTCTACCGGGGCGGTAGTTTTGAGTGTGTCTATAATGGCTACATCCGTCATGTGCCCTTTTCCGGTAGCGGCGAGACTTCCATAGAGTGTTACTTTGAAAGAGGCTGCATCCGGATGACGTTCTACGAACATTTCTGCAGCTTTGCGTGGACCCATTGTGTGACTGCTGGAAGGACCAGTACCGATTCGATATAGCTCTTTAATTGATTTCATGAGTTATGTGTGCTTAATTAATACCATTTCTTTTTTCTAAAATACAAATATACAACAATACCGATAACTCCCATTAAAATCCATGCAAATAAATATCCGTATCGCCAATCAAGCTCCGGCATCCATTTGTAATTCATTCCCCATACTCCGACTAAAAAGGTGAGAGGGATGAAGATAGTGGATACAATGGTCAGACGTTTCATGATGTCGTTCATGCGTAAGTCATTGTTGGATATATATAGATCGACTAATGAAGAAAGCGTTTCACGGCAGATTTCAATAGTCTGGAGAACGAATTGTAAATGGTCATTCACGTCATTGAAGAACGCACGGTTTACTTTATGGATAAGCAGGTTTTCCGCCCGTAACAGTTTTACGTATTGTTCCTTCAGGGGGAGAATGGATTTCTTCATCAGCATATATTGACGCCGGAGTGACTGGATCTGGATACCTATATCATTTTCGTCGGTGATAGTCAGCAACTCCTCTTCAAGATCTTCGAGGGCATCGTCGATAGAAGAAATTGTTGAGATGTAATTGGTCATTATACTGTTCAGCAGTACACTGAGCAAATAATCCGTCTGACGGCTACGTATTTTCAGTACATCATTGCGTAAGGCAGCGTTAATATCATCGAAGAAGTCGGTTTCCTGTTCGAGAAAGGTCAGCACATAGTTGCTTCCCAGAATGACACAGACTTGCTGTTGGAGCAGTTCGTCCAGTTCGTTTTCCTCCTTATGGGTGTTGGGATAGAATAATTTCAGGATGAGAACGATATATTTATCATGTTCTTCGATTTTAGTCGGGTGGTCTGCGTTCAGGATATCCTGCAAAACAAGGAAGTCTATTTCAAAATGAGCGCAAATCTCGCGGATTGTTTCCGTATCTTTTAAGCCGTGCACTTGCAACCAGTTGATTCGCGCACTGTCTAATGTTGCTTTGACGGATTGGAAGGTGTCGCCGGAGCTTTCCTGCATCTCAGTGGCATTGTAGGTGCAGAGATGAATGTGGGTAGGAGTAAGGCTGTCCCCTGTGTAAATGAGCTTTTCGCTTAATAGGTTATTTTTCATGCTTTATTCTCGTTTTAGAAAACCACCGCAACAAAGGTAGTGGTTTTCTAAATGAGAACAAGTTCTTGCGATGTTTTGTTTACAATATGTCTTATATCCGGGTCAATCAAAATCTACTACTGTGATTCCGGCACCTCCGAACTGCACATGCTCGTCGGCATAATGGCGGATACTCGGTACGGTGGACAGATATTGGCGGATGAGTGTACGAAGGATTCCTGTTCCTGTTCCGTGAAGAATACGTACACGGTCCATGCCGACCAATATAGCATCGTCAATAAAATAAGTGACTGCCTGCAACGCTTCGTCTCCGCGCATCCCGCGCACATCGATATCTTGTTTGAAACTAAGTTTCTTTTCGTACATCTGGTCATGTGTCTGGCTGCTGACAAAGGTACTTTTGGCCATGCTTTCCGTCTTGGGGGCCGCGTTGGAGCGTTCGAGACGGTCCAACTTAACGGTTGTCTTGATACTTCCGAAGGCGATGATTGCATTCTTGCCACTGATTTCCATTACCTGCCCGACGCTGGTCTGACCTTTAATTTTTACATTTTCGCCAACGGAGATAGGAGCCACTTTAGGAGTAGCGGTTGTTGAGGAACTTGCCGCTTTCTGCTCGTTCTTTTTATTCTTCTTCCGTTCCTGTTTCTCTTTCAGTTTCTCCATTTTCCGAGCCATTTTTTCTTCTTGTTCCTTGGAAGCCAATGCATCCAAAGAAGTACGGAAGTCAGTTAGCTCCTGACGGGCCATGCGGGTCTTTTCTTTTTCTGCCTGTGCCTCTTTAATGGTACGGATCGTATTTTCAATACGGGCATTCGATTCCTGTAACATTCGTTCCGCTTCCTCTTTAGCCTGCCGGATAATCTCTTTCCGTGATTTTTGCAGTTCTTCCATTTCAGTCTGATAGCGGGCGATCGTTTCTTCCATGTGCTTCTCCCGTTGGCGGATCGTTTGGCGTTTCCCTTCCCAGTAACGTTTGTCGCGCACGATATCCTGAAGATATTTGTCGGCATTGATGTACTCGCTCCCTACAATTTCCGAGGCGTCAGCGATTACATCTTCCGGCAATCCGATTTTCCGTGCGATCTCTACAGCAAAGGAGCTTCCCGGGTTACCGATCTGCAATTGGAAGAGTGCCTGCATTAAATGGCGGTCGTAAAGCATGGCGCCGTTGACTACGCCTTCATGGTCTTCTGCAAAATGCTTCAGATTCTGGTAGTGGGTGGTAATCACTCCGAAAGTCCTTTTCTGGTTGAAACGTTTCAGTACAGCTTCGGCAATGGCACCTCCAATCTGCGGCTCCGTACCTCCTCCGAACTCATCAATCAGGATGAGGCTACGTTCATTGCAACTTTTCATCATTATCTTCATATTGGTGAGGTGAGAGGAGTAGGTACTCAAATCGTCTTCGATAGACTGTTCATCACCGATATCTATGAAAATGCTGCTGAATATACCTGCATGACTGCGTTCGTGCATCGGAATCAACATGCCGCATTGTAACATATATTGCAATAAGCCTACCGTTTTCAGACAGACTGATTTACCTCCGGCATTCGGACCGGAGATAATGAGAATACGCTGTTTCTTGTTTAATTCTATGTCCAAAGGTACGACCTTTTTCCCATGCTTGGCTAGCGACAGTTGTAACAAGGGATGTACGGCCATAGTCCAGTCCAGTAACTGTTCATTTTCTATGGCGGGGTTCAGACTGTTGGTCTGTATGGCGAAATAACTTTTCGCACGGATAAAATCAATTTCTGCCAAAAATTCATACGACTGGAGTATCTCCGGAATAGACGGGCGCAACACATTGGAGAATTCCGTCAGGATACGGATAATTTCCCGTCTTTCGTCTCCTTCGAGTTCGCGGACGCGGTTGTTTGCTTCTACAACCTCCGCCGGTTCGATAAATACGGTTTTTCCGCTTGCCGATTCATCGTGGACGATTCCTTTAATCTTACGTTTGAGTCCCGGAGCGACAGGGATAACCAGGCGACCGTCGCGCATGGTAGGGGCTACGTCCTTATCTACATATCCTTCGGATTGCGCGCTGCGCAGAATGCTGTTCAACGAGCGGGAAATACTTCCCATTGTATTGGCTAATTCCCTGCGGATACGAGCCAGTTCTGTAGAAGCATTATCTTTTATCTTTCCATATTTATTGAGGATACCGTCTATTTTTCCAATCAATTGGGGGAATACGGCAATGTCTCCCGCCAGTCGTTTCAGACTGGGGTAGGGGCTATCACTTTCTTCTTCGTCTTCATTGTTCCGATGCAGGAAACGGACGATATCACGAATGGTCTCTAGTGAACGGCGCAAGTCGAATAATTCCTGTTCGTCCAGATACATTCCTTCTATCCGTATCCGTTTCAGTGAAGGGCGGACATCGAAAAAAAATTGGTCGGGAAATCCGTCCTCTTCTTGAATGATGCGAACAAACTCGGTTACCTGGTTTAAATTCTCTTCTACTACTTCATATTGTTCGGAAAAGCCCATGTCTGAAACTTTTTCTTCGCCTAAAGTGCTAAGACACTTGTCTTTCAGTAACTGCCTTATCTGGTCGAATCCTATCTTTTGCTCAAAATTTTGAGGGTATATCATATCTTTATTCCTTATAACTGGGCACAAAAATACGATTAATTCACGAAAAAAGTGTCAGATTGTTTGCAGATTTAAAAATGATTCGTACCTTTGCACCGCTTTCAACGGAAAGCACTTCTGATAAAGGAGTTTTGGAGAGGTGGCAGAGTGGTCGATTGCGGCGGTCTTGAAA
>CDYT01002066.1_pt1 | contig 11049 bp, 8 predicted proteins | sample 557541 | NCBI WGS metagenome assembly CDYT01 (sample SAMEA3182060, study PRJEB8094) | gut metagenome | biome: human; feature: gut; material: Stool; isolation source: human stools | place: Canada | collected 2013-01-15
AGCATCTGATTCCAGCAAGTGAAATGTTTCACATATCGGTTGCCATCATACTTGCGAACATAATTGTTGAACTGAGTTCTGTTCAGAAAAGCGGTTAGTTGAGAAAATACGTATTTGTCTTGGAACATAGTAGCCATTTGTATTAGACTGCAAAGTTGCAAAATCAAGTCCGTTTCATTTCAAAAAACCGTGTAATTGACTATATTTCAATAATTTCAAAGAACTATTTATCCACTTTTACGGGACAGTAGTGATTCGGTTTATTACACTATATACAACCCCATTTCAAGATATACGCCACAAAAGTAGAAAATTTATTATAGGAAGAAAATTTTATCGCCGGATATTTAACGACCGCACGATACCTTCGCATTGACAGGTCAATGCAAAATAATCGACCGCACGATCAGGCCACAACGACCGCATAATTCAGCCACAACGACCGCACAATTCAGCCGCAACGACCGCACGATCAAGCTGCAACGAAAGTAAATTTATCTCTTTAGCTATTATTAACTACAAAGATTAGTTTATCAACTAAAAACTTTCGTTATTTGCAGAAAAAGAAAAAAATCATGAAAGGACTGACTGCAAAAGAAGAAGAAATCATGGGCTTTTTCTGGGAAAAAGGCCCACTGTTTGTGAAAGAAATGCTCGCTTTCTATGACGATCCGAAACCGCATTTCAATACCCTGTCCACCATCGTACGCGGATTGGAAGAGAAAGGTTACCTCTCCCACAAAGCATATGGCAACACTTATCAGTACTATGCCACCGTGAGCCGTGATGATTTCAGCCGCCGTACGCTCCGGAGTGTCATCAGCAAATACTTCAACAATTCCTACCGGGATGCCGTTTCATCGCTGGTGAAAGAGGAGAACATTTCGCTGAAAGAGCTCAAGGAGCTGATACAGAAGGTAGAGGAGGGACGGTTATGAATCGGAAACAAATCAGAAAAACCAGATAACGATATGGGAACCTTTTTAGTCTACATACTGAAATCCGCCGCCTGCCTGGCCGTATTCTACCTGTTCTACAAGCTGCTGATGAGCCGCGACACATTCCACCGTTTCAACCGTTTTGCCCTGCTGGGACTGCTGGTGTTGTCTTCCCTGCTTCCACTGGTCGAAGCCAGTGTAAACAGTCCGGCAGCTGTACAGGAAACAATGCTCACACTGGAGCAACTTCTCCTGCTGGCCGATATACAGCCGGAAGGCGAAAGCATGGCAGCTGCAACACCGTCTGCCACAGTCTTGTGGTTACGTGCAGCCCTGTTGGTCTATCTGACAGGTATCGTATTCTTCATCGTACGCAACCTCTGTTCACTGGCCAGGCTGGGCAGACTGATCCGTCAGGGCAAACGGGAAGCTCTGGACAGCTATCTCCCTGACCGGAAAGAGAAAAATGTACGGCTGGTGGTACACGATCACGACATTGCTCCTTTCAGCTGGATGCACTGGATCGTGATTGCCCGAAAGGATCTGGAAGAAAACGGACGCGAGATACTCATCCACGAACTGGCCCACATCCGCAACCGCCACTCATGGGATCTGCTGCTGGCCGACCTCTGCATCTTCGTACAGTGGTTCAATCCGGCTGCATGGCTGCAGAAACAGGAATTGCAGAATATCCATGAATATGAAGCCGACGAAACCGTTCTGCGCGAAGGCGTAAACGCCAGAAATTACCAGATGCTCTTAATAAAAAAAGCTGTCGGCACAAGGCTCTACTCTATGGCCAACAGCTTTAATCACAGTTCACTGAAAAAACGTATCACTATGATGTTAAAAGAAAAATCCAATCCGTGGGCACGGGCCAAGTATCTCTATATACTTCCATTGGCCGCACTGGCTGTTACGGCCTTTGCCCGTCCTGAGGTCTCAGCCGTAGCTGATGAGATTTCAGCCGTCAAAGTAATTGCTCCGGCCGTACACGACAGCATACAGCCCAATGTACAGCCAGCAGTCGCAGCACCCTCTTCGGCTCTGGACCAGATGCCTGAATTTCCAGGTGGCATGGAAGCGCTGAATACCTATCTCCGGAACAACATACGATATCCGCAGGAAGCCCAGAAAGCCGGAATACAGGGCCGGGTGATCATACAGTTCATCGTCAGCAAAGACGGCAGCATCACCGATGCAGAAGTGGTAGAAAGTGTGGATCCGCAACTTGATGCTGAAGGTTTGAGGCTCATAAAAAACATGCCCCGATGGAAACCCGGCATGCGGAAAGGACAGGCTATCAGAGTGAAACAGACGCTACCGATCAGGTTTGCTTTCACGAAAACATCCGACAAACCCGAAAACAGCAATTCCATCTTCCTGAAAAATGGAAGCTACAACTCTTCCCTCAAGGATGTCATTCTTCTGGTCAACGGGCAGGAGGTCAGTCCGGAAATTTTCCGCGCCATCGATCCGCAGCGTATCCAGTCAGTTACCGTCCTGAAAGATCAGGCTTCTCTGGCCAAATACACGACCGACAAGAGCAAGACAGGAATCATTCAAGTCAAACTGAAAAAAGAAGAGCAGGCTTCGGACATAAATATCCCGACCATCCGGTTTGACTCCCAGACATCTAAGGCTCTGGTCATCATAGACGGAAAAGCTGCTGATGCAACAGCTGTACAGACTCTCTCACCCAGCCAGATCAAATCCATCAAAGTGCTGAAAGGCCAGCAGGCTGTTGATCTTTTTGGAGAAGCGGCGAAAAACGGGGCAATCTGTGTTTCAACCCGATCTGCAGAATCCGAAACTGACAAATAAAACCTGACCATACATAAACTTATACACATGAAAACAAGAACAGCCACAACCGTATCCTTAACCGATAAACGGCAGACACCATGGCAAAACCTCAGACAGCTGCTCCTATGCCTGCTGATCCTGCTTCCAGGAATACTGACAGCACAAACAATTGAAAATCCGACATTCAAGGCCCGCAACGGAAGTATCCGCAACATTACCCGGATCGAGCGTACCCTCGAATGTACAAAAGTCTACATCCACGCGATTTTCCGGCCACACTGGTGGATCAAGGAAGATGGAGAGAATTATCTGGAAGATACTGCCACCGGAATACGTTACAAGCAAACGGGAGCTGAAGGCATTGAACTGAAAAAGGAAACTTATCTTCCTGATTCGGGAGAAATGGACTTCGTACTGCTGTTCGAACCTCTGCCCCAGGAAACTCGGAAAATACATTTCATAGATCCCAATGGAAGAGAAGGAAATACTTTCGATATCTCACTGGTGGCTGATGCCTCTGAGCCCCGTTCTCTTCTGGAACCGGTAGAGGGAAACTGGTTTAGCGAGGATGCACAGAGCCGCTGGACTTACGGTATCTATGATTCCATCGTCATCCTGAACAACCGGCTGTACACTCCCGTGGAATGCAGAAAAAAGGGGAAACGCATCCTGATGACTGCCAGCGACCGCAAGGACGGAAGCACCGTCACCCTGAAACTGACTGCCCGGAAAGACGGTTCCTGCCTCATTGCCCTTAACGACGGAGAGGAACAACGCTACGTACGCACCCGCAAAGAGCCGGCAATACCGGATGCAGACAACGGATATGGCACGGACTTTTTCCGCCGGGACAGCGTCTACCTGCAAGGCTATCTGAAAGGTTATGATCCGAGACTGGGATTCGACAGCGGTATTCTTTATCTGAGCAATGAAATTACCCGCAAGGACTATCCCACAGTAGTCCCCATCAATTCCGACGGAAGTTTTGAATGCAAATTTATCCTGTCATATCCCGTTTGCCAGAACCTGACCCTGAACAACCAGTGGATTCCATTCTATGCCGAACCGGGTGACACAGTCACGATGTATCTGGACTGGGAAGACATCATGGCACGAAGCCGGGCACGCGACAACAAATATCCGCTCATTCACACGGCTTATATGGGAAAGACAGCCGCACTGTCTTATCTGGCCGTCACCCTGAATGACCTGATCGATTACCCTTACGAGAAACTGAATAAAGCCCAGAAGACACTGACACCGGCACAGTTTCAGAAACAACTGGAACCGTACACTGCCCGGTGGCAGCAGCAAGCCGATTCACTTTGCCGGCTTTATGCAACTTCGCAAAAAGCAGTTTTGCTGATCCGCAACCATACAGCCATCAAAGCAGGAGAGATTTATTTTGACTATCAGATGCCCCGAAGCTATTATGCCCGGCAAGACACGGCCAATCAGGTATTGCAGGTACAGCCGGATGCTTCCTATTACGACTTTCTGAAACAAATGCCTCTGGACGAAATGTCAGCACTGGCCTGTTCCCGGATAAGTGTTTTCATCAACCGTTTTGAATACATGGGCCCATTCGAAGCAGCCAATAATGCTTACAAGAGTCTGGCAGGTGAAGAAGACTTCAAAAAACTTCCGGATAATGAGAAACTGATCCGGATATATGCAAAGAAGTATGAGATACAGGACAGTATCATTCAGGCACTGTGTAATGAACGCTCTCCCCTGCTCTGGCAGATAGCCCGTGTACGCGACCTGCGTGCCATCGTTGCACAACAGGCCAGCCGGAAAGATGCAGAATGCCTCATCGGAAAGACACAGGCAATCATTACCCATCCCTATATGCAGACTGCAGTCAAGGATATGATTGACGAACTGCATCCGGCAGGACGGACAGCATCCTACCAGCTTCCTGCGGGGAAAGCTACCGATATTTTCCGCCGTATCATTGCTCCTCATGCTGGCAAAGTACTCTTCATTGACTTCTGGGGAATCTATTGTGGCCCCTGCCGGACTGGCATACAGGCTACAGCCGATCTGCGCAGACAATACCGCAACCATCCCGATTTTCAGTTCGTCTATATAACCAGCGAAAAAGAATCTCCGGGAAAGGCCTACACGGACTATGTAGAGAAGAACCTGAAAGGAGAAGCCTGTTACCGGCTCACAGACACTGAATACAAATATATGCGCCAACTTTTCCAGTTCAACGGAATTCCGCACTATGTAATCGTAGAAAAAGACGGAAGTATCTCAACAGAAGATGTCGGAACCCACAATCTGAAAGAGTTCCTGCAAAAGCGCTTCGGCTCTGTTCCGGAAACTCAATCCACAGACGGACATTCCATACAATAAAACTGACTGAAAAATGAAAAGAAATCTCGCTATCCAGATCTTGTGTCCCCTTTTCCTGCTCATTGGAGCAGGAAACATTTGTCAAGCTCAAGAATTAGAAGGAAAATTCCGGATCCGTTGGCGCCTGAATAATATTCCTGACAGTGTAAGAGGAGTTATGTATGTCTTTAATCCAACAATGACTGCTAGCAAAGCAATAGCAGATTTTCCCTTGCAAAACGGAGAAATGATATACGAAGACACCATTTCACAACCAAAGCATTTAAAGTTTTTCGGTTGGGCAAAAGACTTTCCCAACTGGACTTTAGATTTGTGGGTAGACCGAGGAGGCTGGATTGATATTCAGGGAAAAGACAAATGGCTTCATCAATGGACGATCACTACGAATATTCCCCAACAAAAAGAAGCCTTATCGTACGCAGCCTGTATCGCAGACGAGACGGACGAATGGTTGCGGATGGATGAAAAGTGCCAGGTGCGCGACAGCCTTTTAAAGCTCCATTACCGGAGCGCCAGAAAAACCTTCGAATATATGAAAACGGCACCGGTCACAGAGGTCTGGACCGACCTTTTCTTGGAAAAGGCCTGGAATACAACCTGGATTCCGGATTCATTGCGCAGTTTTCGTCCTGTTTTCCAGCAGTTGTATGCACGTATGCCGGCCGAATGGCAGGAAACGAAGAAAGGAAAACTCATTGAGTCATATGTCTTCCCAGCTCCGACAGGGGAAGAAGGAGACGATATGGCTGATGGTTTACTATATGACGCTGAAGGAAAATCCCGTCATTTGTCAGAATTGCAAGGCCGATACATCTTGTTGGATTTCTGGAGTATCTACTGCGGCCCTTGCCGCATGTCTGAACCGGAAATGGAAGAGATTGTCCATCTATATGGCGATAAATTGGCCTTGGTAGGAATATCCAATGATGAAAAAATCTCCTGGAGCAAATTCCTGAAAGAACACAAGATGCCGGGTTATCAATGGAATGAACCGAAAAATGGAGGACGAAGTCTGGCTTCGCGCTATAAAGTCGGAAGCATCCCGCATTTCGTATTGATTTCACCGGAAGGTAAAATCCTAAAGATGTGGACTGGCTATCGGAAAGGTATACTCAAATCCAAACTAAAAAAGTTTATATCAGAAGATACCATACAATAACTTACATTCTGCCGGGGTTCTTTCCACCTTTTCTAAAATAAAACTTTACCAGGCACGGATTATCATCTTCCTCACGCGACAAAAGTTTTGAGTAATCTTGTTCTGACAAAAAAGGGCGCAAACAAGTATAATCATCAAAATTTAATTTCGAAACGATGTAATCTTCCGTAAACAGAAGAGGAGTTATACTTAAATTTTCAGCCAACTTTTCAAAGACAAATGTACTACCGTCCTGTTTTCTATAAAACACATTAATATGCTTATTGACAGTACCTAAACCTTTTTGCAGAGATACATAATAATATAGATCATTTTCCCGATGAAATTTCATACAGAAAGGGAGTGTTCCATCAGACAAATCTTTAATCAGCTCATCATTTCGTTTTCCTTCATTCTCAATCAAACGATATTTTTGCAACATTTCATCATTAATGCCATCTTTGCCAAAATCCCAACAGTAAACAGGATACAGTCCTTTTTTAGTCAACTTATAGACTGTATTCTGATATGCCGTAGCAAAGTACACATTATCATGGTACTCATAAAAAGGATTCAAGCTACCCATATCCAAAATACGATCGTTCCTCCAAAAACCACTGACCGTATTTAGAGAGTCTTTTCCAACGACTGTAATTCCATCCTCATCTTCTCTCACGCACGACCAGAAAACCCATCTGTCCGGGCTAAGAGAAGCAACGGCATAATAATTAGGCTTGGCAGGTAACACATCCTGCCTGATAAATTTTCCACATAAGTCATATATTCCCATATACCCGTTTGGACTCAACAAGCCTATAGTCTGTTGGTTTTTATCAACCATAAAATCACTTATCAACAAATGATCTCCCGGACCATCACCCCATCGGGATATTTGTCTGACAAACGCTCCTTTCTCATCAAACACATATAGCGCAGGACGCCTGCTATCAAAAACATACAGCAAACTGTCAACATGTACTATTTTCTCTACATCCACCAGCAAACAACTATCAGATGTCTCCAAAGGTATGATCTCTATTTTTGAGAACAAGTCTTCGAAAGAAACATCTGACGAATGTAAATCTACAGAGAGTGTCGGTATTTCATTTTTATCCCTGGATGTACATGCAAATAATAACATTATAAATATGCCTAATACTTTTTTCATACACTATTTTGTTAAACGTCATACATGGATGGTATAATTGCCGGTATTGACAACAAGTCATTTCTACAGACTATTGATCCAAGCTGCTATATCCCGGAGAACTTCTGGTGAACAGGTTTCCTCAATCTTATAATAATCCATGGAGGAAGCAGGTTCACAATGCTGGAACAAATGATTCAATCCGGGATATACCTTGATAAGATTTTTGCTGTTCTTCCCGGAAAGACAGTTCCGGATAGCACTGATATTACTGTCTGAAAGAACCTGCATATCATTACTTCCGTTGACAGCCATAACCGGGATGGTAATTCTTTCCAGATCCGGCCGCGGATCATAATCCATAAAATATTCCAGCCATACATTCCCTGGCTGAGTGGCCATACTTTTCCGCAAAGTACTGACACTCACATTGGAAGGAATTCCTTTCAGCTTGAAAAGAGCATTCTGCTGCTCAACCAGCAAACTATCTCCTTTGATTCCAGGTCCGGCCATGCTCACCAAAAAATCTGCTTTTCCTTCAGCTCCCAACATAAAGGCTATCAGCCCTCCTTCACTATGTCCCAATATCCCGACCTGATTGAATTTTCCGCTGCTCTTTAACCATGAAAGTCCACAAGCTGCATCTTCCGCAAAGTCAGCCGAAGTACATCCGGCCTGATTCCCGGTCGACTGACCTACTCCTCTGTCATCATATCGCAAAGAAGCAATCCCCTGTTTAGCCAGGTAGTCAGCTATCACCCTAAAAGGTTTGTGGGCAAACACCTCTTCATCCCGATTCTGGGCACCACTTCCGGTAACCATGATTACCACAGGTACTTTTTTGTCCGGAGTATAATTGACCGGATAAGTCAGCGTACCGGCAAGAGAAACATGAGCTTTCTGATTGGTGAAAGTAACTTCCTCTGTCTTATACCCCAACGGACTTTCCGGTTCCTGAGGACGGTTGGGCTTTCCGGCATCTCCAGCCTTCAACTCCAACGGGAATGCCACACCGAACTGTCTGAAAGTACCGGTGATTACTCCATTGTTCAGTTTCCCGGTATATTCCATCAGAAGAGCCAGGACATCCAGACTGACGGAATCGGCTGACAGCAGATTCAGACGAACAGGAATACCCATGGCACTTTGTGCAGGGACATCCATGGTAGCAGCACCGCCTCCATCTTTCGACGGATCGAAATGAAAAACAATTTCCAGCTTCTGATTTCCCGCATTCAGCATTCCTTTCCAGGTTCCGCTAATCCCCTGAGCGTATGACATAGCCACAGTCATCACAGCCAGTCCAAGTAGAGCGATTCTCTTCATATGTGTCAGTATTGTTTTTACAGGTTTGATCTAAAGTTATCTGTTATAATACTCTGTTCCAACCTAAAGCCGTCACATCAAAGGCTGGAACAGAGAGTTTCTTTCTGATTTACAGCGCTGCCTTCAGAATGGACAGGATATCCTGCTCATTCAGCGGAGCAAAGGTACCCGGTGCATCCAGTCCTTCATTAACGGCAACGTGATGGGCCATTTCTTCCAGACGGGAGTCATCAATACCGACTTCGCGCAAGGTCATCGGCATACCCAGACTCTTAAAGAACTGAGAAGTACATACAATGGTCTGTTCTGCGATCTCGGCCGGAGCCATGTCTGCTGACAGTCCGAACACATTCAGGCCAAACTTCACGAAACGTTCCTGTGTACGCTCATTAAGTACATGGTGCATCCAGTGCGGAGTAATAATGGCCAGTCCTTCTCCATGTGTAATGTCATAATAAGCCGAAAGAGCATGTTCAATACCATGCATCGGCCAGGGAGACCCTGCTGTTCCAAGAGCCAGCAAGCCGTTGCAGCCAAAGGTACAGGCATACATAATCTCCGCACGGGCCTCATAGTCATCGGGCTTCTCCAGAGCAACCGGTGCATATTTCATCAAAGTCTTGACAAGGGTTTCACAAAAACCGTCAGCTACAGAATTGGAAGCATGGGTGAAATACTGCTCCATCACATGATTGATGGCATCAGCCACTCCCGCTGCCGTATGTTTGGCGTTGACCGTAAACGTATAAGTCGGATCAAGGAAAGAACATGCTGGGAACAGATGTGGATCGATGTAAGCAATCTTATCATTGGTTTCCGTACGCGAAATGACACCTCCGGCATCATATTCACTGCCCGTAGCAGCCAGGGTCAGGATATCAACGATCGGAAGAGCAGCCAAAGTAGGAGCCTTACCGGTAATCAGATCCCAGGTTTCGCCATCATACTTGGCTCCACCGGCAATGGCTTTCGAACAGTCAAGCACCGAACCTCCCCCAACAGAGAGAATGACATCGATATGCTGTTCCTTACAGATACGTACCCCCTCCACAACACTGGTGGAATACTTCGGATTCGGTTCAATCCCGCCCAGTTCAAAAATCTCAAAGTCTTTCAGTAATTCTCTGACACGGTCATACAGTCCGATTCGCTTGATACTTCCGCCTCCGTAGGTCAGCAAGACACGACGTCCGAACGGACGCATCACTTCAGGAAGCCCCGCCACAACATCACGTCCGAAGATCAGTCGTGTCGGGGTCTGATAATCAAAGTTTCTCATGTTTCTTTTATTTATATCATTAATAATGTCGAATGAATCTTCTCTTCAATCAGTTGTTTTTTTTATGAAAGACTATTTTACACTAAAACAATAGATGATCATCCTTTTTTCATCCCTTGCATCTGGATTCGACATAAATACACCATATTCCCCAGGAACAACAGGATCAAAAGAGAGCAAATAAGAACTCTCTCCATACCGTTTTGCCTTGTATTCAATCAGCTGTTCTGTTCCGGAAGAACTTCCCTTGAAAGTATTTATCTTTCCAATTTCACATCGTCTTTCATTTTTCTTCACTTCAAACTGAATCAGCTGAATAAATGTATTGGGATCTGTATCATTATTCGCACTTCTTACGACCAGCCTATAGGCACAATCCGGTTTTGCAACACAGGAAGAAGTATTCCCTTCTACATGAATACGAGTTTTTACAGAACCAATTCCTGTCAAATATAAGGAAGCACCAGCCTTGGATTTAATCTTAGCATTTTCTTTATCCAAAGCCATGGATATTGTATCACTTCCTGATATACACAGCAAATTCGTTTCACCAATAAATTCAGGTTCATAGGTACTTTGCGCATTACAAAAGATAACAGAGGTCATCAAGCCAATAACAAGAAACAGTTTTTTCATAAAATATTCGTTTTATTGATTTAAAATTGTACAGCCTTTTCTCTTTCCGTAAAAAAACAACTTAATTTTTGTATCAAGAATATAGGTTATGCTTCAAGGTTTTTACAAATATACAAATTCTTCCATTACATCATTCTTTAAACCGATAAAACTTTATAGATTTGCCCATTTTTTACAAATGCAAAGAGGCTGTCTCAAATATTATTTGAGACAGCCTCTTTGAAAGGGTGACTAGTGGGACTCGAACCCACGACATTCAGAACCACAATCTGACGCTCTAACCAACTGAACTATAGTCACCATGTTGGTAAAAAAAGAAACTTCGAAAAGAGGGGGTGACTAGTGGGACTCGAACCCACGACATTCAGAACCACAATCTGACGCTCTAACCAACTGAACTATAGTCACCATGTTG
>CDYT01019639.1_pt1 | contig 11030 bp, 9 predicted proteins | sample 557541 | NCBI WGS metagenome assembly CDYT01 (sample SAMEA3182060, study PRJEB8094) | gut metagenome | biome: human; feature: gut; material: Stool; isolation source: human stools | place: Canada | collected 2013-01-15
TGGAGGCCTTGCAAGCACATCGGGAACTCAGTCCCTATCTCTTCACGGATGCCCATGGGCAGCTCATTCACCCTGATACCTTCACCAAACGCCTGCGGAAGATCTATGAGTCCATTGGATTTGCGAAGGAATACCATCTGCACACGCTGCGGCATTTCTTCGTGACCTCCCTGCTCCACTCCGGTGTGGACAAGCAGACGGTGGCAGAGCTGGTGGGCCATGCGGATACCGGCTTTCTGGAGCGCACCTACTGCCATCCACAGCAGGAACAGAAGGAGCAGGCCGCCGGGACCATGCGTTCTATACTCCGGCCGGAGGGCGAAGCCCTGTTCAACCTGGCCGCCGCGTGTTCCTCAAAATCCCGCAGCGCCTGATCGCTGGCCTTTCAAGAAATGAATTTGAAAATATGTATCGCTACTCCCCCGTTGAGGATCGAACAAAACAGTTGCATATCCATTTTCTTTGGAGGACGGGCTTTTAAGATTGTTGCCACCAGGGACAGCTGTTTCAGCAGCTGTCCCTGGTGGCGTAAGCACTAGCAATCTCAAACAAATTTTCCGTTTCGAAACAGCGGCACGACATCGCCGTTTTCACAGCGGCCGTCCGCGCAGAGGTCCTCAGTCCCGAACATGAAGTCCACGTGCTGGCAGGACTGGTTGACACCGTTTTCCCGCAGCTGCGCCGCGTCCGTGGGATCGATCCCCCGGATGTTCCCGGGAAAGCCGCTGCCCAGGGCCAGATGGCAGGCGGCGTTTTCATCCAGCAGGGTGTTGAGAAACACCAGTCCGCTCCGGGCGATGGGCGTGTCCTGCTCCACGAAGGCCACCTCCCCCAAGAACGCGCTCCCCTCGTCCCTGGCCAACAGCTCAGACAGCAGAGGCTCCCCCGCCTCGGCATGGGCATTGACGGCTTTTCCGTTCCGGAAGTCCAAGGAAAGTCCCTGGATCATCCCTCCATTGACGAACAGCGGCTTGGAGGCAGCCACATGGCCCTCCGCCCTTCTCCGGTCCGTGGTCGTGCAGATCTCGAAGGAGGGCAGGTTGCATTGGAAATAGGTGCCGTCATAGCGGCTACAGTCCAGGCCGCCCTCCCAGATGCACCTGGAGTTCACGCCCACGGTCAGGTCGGTCCCTGCACCGTTGTAGAAGCGGATCTCCTTCAGCCCGAGGCTGTTGAGCCAGCGGGTCTTGCGGTACAGCCCGTCATAGTAGGAGAGCCAGGCGTCCAGGGGGTCCTCCTGCTTCAAGAAGCAGAACTCCAGCGTCTGATCCCACAACAGGGACAGGGCCTCATCAGAGGGCCTGTCGGGGAAAAGCGTCTGTGCCCAGCTGCTATTGGGACAGTAGGCATAACACCAGTGGATATTTCGGCTTCGTATCGCGCGGCGCACCACGTTGCGCAGTTCATTTTTATAGCGGAAGAACGTGGCCTTCTGCTCCTGACGCAGTATCCGGTCCAGCGCTGGGACCGGGGAGAGAAAGGCCAGGGACACCGCGTCGCCCTCCAATGCCGCCTCAAGGGCTTGTTTTCTCTGGGCGGCCATCTGCCGGAAAGTGGCCGGGTCCTCCAGCAGCTGCGCGGCATCCCGCAGATCGTCAGTGGGCATCACCACCACGGAGGAAGCGCCGGTGCGCCTGGCTTCCTCCTCGATCCGCTCCGCCAGGGCGGCGGCCTCCGCGGGGATCTCCACCAGCAGCCTCTGCCTCGGGCGGAATGCCAGCCCGAAGGAGAGCAGGAGCCTGGCATAGGACGTATAATAGCTCTCGTGATCCAAACGCATCTTCACCTGATCCCGTTCTCTTTCAAAAAGTCAAAAATTGCCTGCAGATATTCCTGCTTCTGTTCCAGCCTGGGGTGGTGCGCGCTGTTTTCCAGGACGACCACCTTTCCATAGGGCGCGTGGTCCCGGAAATACTGCCGGTCCTCCTCTACGCAGACCGGATCATAGCGCCCGCTGATCAATAGTGCCGGCGCCTGATTGGCGGAGAGCTCCGGACGGTGGTCCAGGAACATGTCCCCCGCCTCCACCAGCTTTTCAATGTGCCGCAGCTCCTTGGCATCCACTTCCTCCTCGGTGGCCTCCCACTCCGCATGGCTTTTGCGAAAGAGGGCAAAATAGGCGTCCGGCTCGACAGAGTGCATATACATGGTGACCCTTTTGTCCTTCACGTACGCTTGCGCTCGCAGGATGTCCCACACGGAATCACCCGGGCTGGCCGTGTAGTCCGTCGCGATGATTGCCTGGGCAGCGGCCATTCCCTCTGTTTCATTTGGATGGAAGGCATAGTACCGGTCCAGGTAGGATTTGGCAATGGTCTTGACGTTTTTCAGGAAATACCAGCCGGGGTTCTCATACAGGGACGCCAGGACGGACTCCGGGTGCAGATAGGTGTAATAGCACACCAGCATCCCGCCGTAGGAGTGGCCCAGCAGGATCCACTTCGGGATCCTGAGCAGGCCGCGCAGCGCCTCCATCTGCTCGATGTGTTCCCGCATACCGAATCGTTCATCATCTCGGAGCGCCCCAGAGCGATACACGCCGTACTGGTCAAACGACACCACGAAGTACCGTTCAGACAGGAGCACGGCCATCTCCTGCTGCTCCACGCAGCTGGTCCCGGGGCCGCCGTGCAGGAACAGGATCGCTGGTCTGCCATACGTGCCGAAGGTCTCCACATAGAGGGAGCGGCCATTCACATCCACGCTTCCACAAGTCGGCGTTCCATTCGAGTCAAAGATCTCCTGGGGGGCCAGGCGCGGGATCGTCTTCATCGTCTCATCCTCCTCTCAATTTGCCGCGGACGCCTTGCGGGCCGCAAGGTCCTTCTGCATGGCGGGGAGCCTCTTCTCATATCGGCCGATCACCAGCATCAGGGCAATGGAGATGGCAAAGATGATCATAGGCAGCGTCACATTCTCAATGAAGAATACGTTCATGACCGTCTCTGTCTGGGTCTCCGCATCGGGAACATAGCCGAAGAAATCCAGCAGGGCAGCCGCCCCGATGCCGCCCACGGCCTGTCCCAGCTTCTGGCCAAAGGTCAGGATGCTCATCAGCACCGCCTGGTTGGAGACACCCGTCTTCCACTCACCGTAGACCATGGCGTCCATCATGCACTGGCGCACCATGCTGGCAAACAGCGCAACGCCGACGCCCTCCATGCACCAGCCGAAGTACAGGCAGGCCACAACCGTGTCATGGGAGAGGAACCGCGCCAACTGCCCCACCACCACGACAGCGCAGGCCAGGACGGTCGTGTTGGCGTTGCCCAGCTTCTTCACCAGCACCACCATCAGCAGGATGGGCGCGAAGCCGGTCACCGTGCTAAGCACGGAGTAAACAGACATCAGGTCCGTGTTTTTCAGGTTGTAGGTGAGATAGTACAGCAGAGAGCTCCCCATCAGCGTGCTGTACACGCAGTACATCAGGTAGCACAGCGCCACCAGCAGGGCGACCTTGTTGTGGCACAGCGCTCTTCCGATCTCCCGCAGGGTGACCTTCGGCGCATTCTCCTCCTGCACCTCCGGTTCCTTCTCATAGCCGGCCGTTCCGGCCCAGCAGATCAGGAAGCAAGCCGCAAACGCAATGCCGTAAATAACGGCCACTGCGGAAAATCCGAGCTGGAGATTCTCGCCGCCGATGGCCGTCGCCATGGGCAGAGTGACCGCCGGCACCATGAGATTTGCAAGGATGGAGGCGATGGACTGAAACTGCCCCAGCTTTGCCCGCTCCACCTGATTGGAGCTCAGCCGCGCCATCATGGTAAAGAGCGGGACGGACACCGCCGTCTGGGCCATCCCCTGCAGGATGTACGTGACCGCCACCCAAATGATCTTGACGGACCCCCGCAGGTCCGGCACAAAGTAGCTCAGCGCCACGCAGATCCCCGCGGGGACGGCAAAGAGCTTCAGAAAATAGCGGCATTTCCCGCCCTTGTGCTCCTTTTTATCCACAAGGGCCCCCATGATGGGGTCATTGAAGGCGTCCCAAAGCCGGGCGATCAAAATGATGATGGCCGCGGCCCGGGCGGAGATGCCAATGACATCGGTGTAGAAATACAGCAGAAACACCGCGTTGAGCAGCAGCAACAGCATATTGCCCAAATGTCCGATGCCGTAGCACACCTTTACCCGCAGGGGAAGTCTGTCCTGTTCGTTCATGTGTTTTCTCCTTCCTGTTCTCTATGTCGATTCGGCAGCGCAATGATCTGATCGCTGATGACCACCACGATCCCAAGCGCCACGGCGGAATACACCGCTGTGATCAACTTTCCGGACGAGACCGCGGACAGCAGCACGATGCCCCCATCTGCCACCCCCATGATCTTGGGGATGCTGAACCGCTTGATGTATTTTTTCAGGATCATAGCCAGAAGCCCGGTCCCTCCGGTACTTCCCCTCACCAGGAAAATGATCCCGGTTCCGACGCCCAGCAGCACTCCGCCCACAAGGCAGGCGATCCATGGATTTTCCACCGTTTCCACGACGGACAGAAATGCCGTGAGCTTGAAGGCCAGTGAGCAGGACAGAATACCGCAGAGCGTCTTCAGACATTCCTCCTTGGAAAGCGTCTTATAGGCCGCGATATACAATGGGATATTGAATGCCAAGTTGGAGATCCAAAGTTTGATATGCAGCACATGATTGATGATCACGAAGAGTCCGCTGAGTCCACCGGGGGCCATGCCGAATCGGTCAAAAAAGGCATTGAACGCAACGCCGATCAGCAGGCAGCCCACAAAGATCACACAGACATCCCAAATTTTCTTCCCGCCCATCTGTCCCCTCCCCATTCAGCATCATTCCGGGAAATAGCTCGGCGTCCCGGTCTCACAAAATCTGTGCAAAGTGTTTTCTTCCGATCAATCCGCCCAGATTCCCATCAAATCGCCGAGTATTCTATATTTTTTATATTATAAAGAATTGCTCTAGCATTGACAACGGACATTCGGTACACTATTATCCAATATAGAACTGTGCATAATGCACACTAGGAGGTGTTCTTTATGGCCCGATGCAGGGATCTGCTGTCCATCCCCTCCCTCAAAAATCTAAAGCTGCTGGGCGGGGAGGCCGGACTCTCCCGCCCTATGACCTGGGTCTATTCGATCCTCAGCCAGCCTTTCAGCAACTGGGTGAATTTCGGAGACCTCATCTTCTATAACGCTGCCGGTCGGGACACGTCAGAGGTCATGCTTCTGCGCGCCGTCAGCGAGGCGGATGACTGCGGTCTGGCGGGCATCATCTTTCTGCTGGATCAGGACCTTCTTCCCTCCCTGCCGGATTCCGTCGGGCAGAGAGGGGACGACCTGTCTCTCCCGGTATTCACGCTTGCCATCACAGAAAACATCAATAATATCACCCGCGACATCATTACTTACATCATCAAATCAGACAACGAGGTTCACCGGGAGACCGCTTTCTGGCAGGCGCTTCTGTTTGACCCGGCTTCGCAGGGCCATAAGGCACTACTTACAAAAGCCTATCTGAGCGGTATTAATCCCCGGCAGCACTACAGTCTCTATTTAATCCAATTTTGCAATCTGTCAGACTATTTCCAACTACCGATCCAGCAGAAACAAGTGGAAGAGCCGACGGCAATTCTGTCCGGTTTCTACAGCAAGGTCCGATCACAGTTGGGCAACCAACTGCATTCTTTTTGGCTGGTAGAGCACGAGGAATCCTGTGTAGTGATCCTGCCTGTCTCCCAAGATGCGCAGGTCTTAAATGAGCCAGCATTCTTCGTTTCCATTGCTCAGGCATTGGAAAAGCAGTACGATGGTGCCCGCATCCGGGTATCCAAGGGCTCGGTCATCACCAGTCTGGAGCAGACGCCCCGGGCCCTGATGGAGGCCCAGCGGGCCATCTACATCGAAAACCTGTACCCAGAGGCGCTCCCCTACATCGATTACTCCCACCTGGGCTTCCAGCGTCTGCTCTATGAGATCTCCGACATCGAACTTCTCCGCCGCTACGTGGCCGACACCATCGGTCCGCTTTTGAACTATGACAGTGAGCATGGCACGGATTATTATGGCACCCTGTTGAGCTATTACCGGATGATCCGCAATGTGGCAAAAACAGCGGCACTCCTCAACTACCACCGGAATTCCATGATCCTCCGGCTGCGGAAGATCCAGGCCATCCTTCAGTTAGACCTGGACAGTGTGGCGGATTTCTATAACGTATACGTCGCCTTGGAGATCGAAGAATATCTGCGAAAGCTCCAGGCTCTCAATTCGATATAAATAACGCCCAATTGCGCAGCAGAACTGATGGGGTGAAATCCGGCATAGAACGGGGCCACTTCTCCTCCCCAGCTGATCTTGAAACAGCAGGCGGCCAGTATTATGGAGGACTCCCTGCTGCACCAGCAGACGGGGTAATTGTTGCTTTCGTAGAAAATGGGCTTCTTCGAAAGTTTCAGTAGCTATCGTCAGGTGCTTGCGGTATGTTGTGTTTGCAAAACCGGCCTCAACTGGAACGAGGCCAAGGAAAGTGAGGTCAACACAACATGGCAAGTATTCGAAAGCGGGGCAGCAGCTATCTGCTGGTGGTCTCCATGGGTTACGACTACAAGGGAAATCGCATCAAGTCAAAGCAGAAAACCGTCCATCCGCCGGAGGGACTGACGCCAAAACAGAAAGAAAAATGGCTAAACGAACAGGCGGTCCTGTTCGAGCGGGAGTGCAAGGGCCTGCCGCAGGAAGTGGACCGCTCCATCACGCTGGCGAAATACACGGAGCTCTGGCTCCGGGAGATCGCTCCCGGTAAACTGGCCAAGTCCACGCTGGCCCGGGACCGGCAGGACATCCACCGCTTCCTGCCGGTCTTAGGTCACTACAAGCTGACGGAACTCCGGCCGGAACACTTCCGGCAGCTCTACGCCAGCCTGCGGAAAGTGAGGAATCAAAAAACGGGAAAGCCGCTCTCCGAGTGCACCGTTGAGGGAGTCCACGCATGTCTGTGCGGAATCCTCTCCGATGCCATGGAGGGCGGCTTTCTGGATCACAACCCGGCTTGGCGGACCTACCGCTACGCCGGGAAAAAGAAAGAGAAGGTGATTGCTGACGAGGCCACCACCCAGCATCTCATTGTTGCCTTGGAGGAGGAAAGCCTCAAGTACGAGACCTACTTCAAGCTGATCATCGCCACTGGGATGCGGCGGGGTGAGTGCTGCGGCTTGCAGTGGGGTGACATCAACTGGCAGGAGCGCAGCATCCACATCCAGCGGAATGTGGTAAAAGTCACCGGCGAGGACATCATCGTCAAGGAGACAAAAACTGTGGCCGGGGATCGGTACGTGTACTTCTCTCTGGAGATGGAGTCTCTACTGCGGGAGTTCCAGCGGGAGTGCGCCTGGGAGACGGAGACGTATGATGGGCGAAAATTGGAGGACACGGACTACATCTTCCGCCGTCACGGGCACCGGCTCCCCATGACGCCCTCCACCTTCACCTGGCGGTTCAAGCTGATCCTGAAGAAGCACGGCCTGCCCCCCTGCCCTGAACGTCCACTCCCTTCGGCACACCAACGCCAGCCTCCTGATCGCCGGTGGGGCTGACGTAGCCACAGTGGCGGGCCTCCTGGGCCACAGCCAGCCGTCCACCACGCTGGATATTTACACCCACGCCTTCGATAAGAACAAGAAAGCAGCCAGCCAGGTGCTGCAGGAGGGGTTGGAGATTTGATGAACAACAGAGGAAAGAAACAGCCGCGGATCCCTGTCACCCAATGTACCTACTGTGGCTCGTGTGACCTGGGGATCGGCTGGCAGCAGAACGAGGCCATCGTGACTTTCCGACGGAACGGATTCTTAGGCAACCGGCTGAAGTATATTATCTGCCGGGACTGCGGCGCCGTGCTGTACCAGTGTGTGGCGGAGCCGTGGAGGTTCTCGGTGATAGAATAAAACCTATAGGGCCGGCTCGCAACAGCGGCTCAAGGTCCAAACCGCAGAAGTCCGATTATCTTTATGATCCTCACGGCGGACGTCACACCGCTGGAGGGTGCCAAAAATACCGCCCAGTACGTGGCAGAGGGCATGATCCTCCAGCCCACCGTTCTGGGGATCAAGAATCCCATTTTAGCGGGCCTGTCCTACGGTGGTGTGCTGATGCTGGCCCTGCCCTGGGTCACCTCTATGGGCAGCCTTCTCAAGACGAAAAAGCAGGCCGCCGCTACATCCGTTCTCTCCGCCCTGTTTCTGTTCGCAGCGGCGTTCTCTGTGGCGCTGGCTCTGATGCTGAATCTGGATGATGTGGCCGGGTCCCAGATCCCCATGCTGGCGGCGGTGCAGGCGCACCTGCCCTTCCTAGCCGGCTTCTACTCCATCGTCATCATTCTGGGCATCTTCACCACCGCCACCGGCCAGCTCTTCATTCTGGCGGACCGATTCTCCCAGCAAGGTACGAAAAAGTTCTACGCCATCGTCTTCGGTACTGTCATCTTCGGCATCGTCACCGGCAGTTTTATCCCCTTCACCACTATTGTGAACATCGTCTACTCTGTCCTGGGGCTGTCCGGCGTAATCCTCGCCGTCTTCCTGCTAGTGAAGTTCATTCGTGTGCGCCGAACCGGTGTGACAGAGGTCAGCTAAACTTTCTGCGTTTCCATCCAGGCCCGCATTGCTGTTGAACGATGTGGAATTGCTGCGATCATCCCCTTCATTCAGAGGGGCGGACCGGATACTCCCGGCCCGCCCTTTTGGTTTTGGTCAGAAGGCCTCCTCGCCAGCGGAACTCCCCTCTGAAATATGGCCTTGACATTCCATCCCAGTGCCACTATAATTTTGCCGCTGGTCCGCCTCTGGAAATATCGCCCCATTTTAAGCACCTCAATAGCCCATTCCCAGAGGCATTTTACCACCACAGGAGTTTTGATCTTCTATGAAAGCCCATTCCTCATACAGCCTTTTTGATGCGGAAAGTATCTGGTCCATCCTGCTGCGGATCGCGCCGCCAGTGATGCTGGCCCAACTGATCCAGGCCATGTACAACATCGTGGACAGCTATTTCGTAGGCAAATTCTCCGGCGACGGACTGACCGCCCTCTCCATCGTCTACCCTGTCCAGCTGATCGTCACCGCCATTGCCGTGGGCACTGGTGTCGGCGTCAACACCTTGATGTCCCGCTACGACGGCCAGGGCAACCGCCACCTGGCGGACCACGCCGCCGGGACCGGCACCGTCCTGGCCCTGGTGAGCTGGCTGCTCTTCGCCATCGTCAGCGGACTGCTGATGGGTCCCTTTGCCGCGGCCTCCACGGACTCCCCCTCGGTGGCGGAGCACGCCATCACCTACGGCACCATCGTCTGCGTCGGCAGCCTGGGGGTGTTTCTGGAGAGCACCTGGAGCAAGGTCCACCAGGCCCGGGGCAATATGCGACTGCCTATGCTGGCCCAGATCGCCGGTGCCGTCACCAACATCGTGCTGGACCCCATCCTGATTTTCGGCCTGGGCCCGATGCCGGAGCTGGGTGTGGCCGGCGCCGCCTACGCCACCGTGGCCGGTCAGGTGCTGTCGGCCCTCATTGTCTCCTCCGGCCTCCGGCGGCCGCCCGCCATCCGAGTGTTCTTCTCCTATGCCGCCAGAATCTACCGCTTGGGGTATCCCTCCATTTTCATGCAGATGCTCTTCACCGTGTACATCATGGCCCTGAACATGATTCTGGCCGGGTTCTCCGACGCCGCCGTGACGGTTCTTGGCCTGTACTACAAGGTTCAATCCTTCTTCTTCATCCCGCTGTCTGGCCTGCAGACCTGCATCGTGCCTTTGCTAAGCTACACTTATGCCAAAGGTGCCTATTCCCGCTGCCGCCATGTGGTGAAGGACTCCGTTCTGCTGGCCATGTCCTTCATGCTGGTGGGTATCGCCTGCTTTGAACTGATTCCGGCCCAGCTGCTGGGTATCTTCACGGCGGACCCTTTGGTGCTGGAGATCGGCGTATCCGCCTTCCACATCATCGGCACCAGCTTCCTGCCCGCAGTGCTCTCCCTGATCTTCCCGGTGTTCTTCCAGGCCATCGGAGCGGCGCTCCCTAGCGTGCTCCTCTCCCTAACCCGGCAGATCTTTTGTCTGATTCCCGTCTTTTGGGCCTTCTCCAAGATCGGCCTGGGCTATACCTGGCTGGCCTTTCCCATTGCCGAGACCATCACCGGCGCACTGGGTCTGGTCTTCTACATCCACCGCGTCCATATCTGGGACCGCTACAAGGACGCTGTCCACAAACCGGAACGAAAAGGAGCCACCGCTATGAAACTGATCACTGCCATCATCAACAAACGAGACACCGGCGAGGTGTGCGCAGCCCTGACCGAGGCCGGATACTACTTTACCCGCATGGCCTCCACCGGCGGCTTCCTCACCGGCGGGAACACCACCCTTCTGATCGGCACGGAAGAGGACCGGGTCTCCCAGGTCATCGCTATCATCCGACAGCACTGCTCCCGCCGGACAGAGAAGATCTCCTCCAACGTGCAGCTGGCCACCCCCTCCACAGCCTATCCTACCGAGGTCACCGTGGGCGGCGCCACGCTGTTCGTCTCCGACGTGACCCAGTTTGAAAAAATCTAAGGGAAAAAATATTTAGAAGTCCGCCCCAACTGGGGCGGACTTCTTTTCGATATACAAGCTCATTCGGCTACTTTTTCATTCAGCGGCCCTGACAAACGCCTCAAAAATTTTCCTGCTGGATTCTTCCTGCAGGGACATCTCTGGATGCCACTGGACCGCCCAGACGAAGGTCTTGCCGGGCAGGTACACCGCTTCGATGAGATCATCTGTGCTGCGGGCCATTTCTACGAGACTGGGGGCTAAACTCCTGATTGCCTGGTGGTGGCAGCTGTTCACCTCCAGCTCCGTCTTTTCCAGCAGAGAGGCCAGAGGCGTCATCGGCCATATATGCACCGTGTGGGCCGTCCGGTCGTAGGGCGGCTTCATGGAATGCCCGATCTCTGACGGGTGCTCCGTGGGCAGGTCCTGGTAGAGAGTGCCCCCCAGGGCCGCATTCAGAAACTGGATGCCCCGGCA
>CDYT01032416.1_pt1 | contig 11009 bp, 13 predicted proteins | sample 557541 | NCBI WGS metagenome assembly CDYT01 (sample SAMEA3182060, study PRJEB8094) | gut metagenome | biome: human; feature: gut; material: Stool; isolation source: human stools | place: Canada | collected 2013-01-15
TAAAGAGGGGACTGCGTCCCCCCTTTAGATTCCCCCTCCCCAGTGATGTCGGTCACTGGGGGCGCCGCCCCCGGCGGCTGGGTCAAAGAATTTTCGGCAGGTACACGCCCCGCCGAAAATGATTGGAAATTTTTCTTTCGCCGCTGGCGAAAGAACTGGGAAAAACCGCAGGTTTTTCCCTAGCCCCTTTTCCTGGCGAGGGCAGTAGACGATTTTAGCTATTTCGGGAGGTTTCTTGTATGGCCAAGAAGGACAAGCGGTTTGTGAAAACCTACAGCCAGGGGACGATGGATGTCATCGAGATCCTGGTGGATCAGGAAACAGGGGTCAGCTACCTGTTCCGCTCCAACGGATATGCCGGCGGGATGACGCCGCTGCTGGACCGGGAGGGGAAGCCCATCATCACAACGATTCTGGAGGAAAAGGAGTAACTTGTCATGAAACTGCTGTTTGTCAACTGCTGCATCAGCCAGCGGGGGGAGGGCTCCCGCACCCTGGCGCTGGCGAAAGCGTTTTTGGAGGCCTGGAAGGCCAAACACCCCGAGGCGGAGGTGGAGACCGTGGAGCCGGAGACGCTGCTGGCCCTGAAGCCCTTTGCGCCCGATATGCTGAACGACCGGGACGCCCTGGCGGGGATCCGGTGCTTTGACGCGCCGGTGTATGACCTGGCCCGCCAGTTCCGGGCGGCGGACCGGATCGTGGTGGCGGCTCCCTTCTGGGACCTGACCTTCCCGGCGGCCCTGCGGACCTATATCGAGTACATCTCCGCCAACGGGCTGACGTATCACTACGCGGCGGACGGCTGCCACGGGGACTGCCAGGCGGAGAAGCTGGCGTACCTCACCTCCGGCGGCGACGCGGAACAGCCGGAGAGCCTGGGCGTCCTCTACTGGAAGCAGCTGTCCGCCATGTTCGGCATCCCGGGATTTGACTACGTGTTCGCCGGCGGCCTGGATCTGGACCCCGCCAAGACGGCGGAGCTTTTGGATGCGGCCTGCGAGAGGGCCCGCCGGCTGGCGGAGGACTTCTGAAGGGAGACGGCTGCCATGAGGGGGAGAATACTGGCTGCGCTGGTGCCGGCACTTCTGCTGTCCGCCTGCGGCGGGCCGGAGGTCCCTCTGGAGGAGCTGCGGCAGCAGGCGGAGAATGGCGCGTGTGTGCTGAGCGTGGATGCGGATGTGGAGGCCGGCAGGGACACCTGGATGGGCTTTTATGAGGCGGCTCAGGCGGGGGAAGATGCCGAGGTCACCCTGGTGTACTGGTACCACGGAGATCCCCACGGGCACAGCCGCCAAGACAGTTGCTATACGAACCGCCTGTCGTTTGAGGAGGGGGTTTATACCCTGGTCGCAGAGGGGGCGGAGAATGAGATCGTTTTGGAGCAGTACGCCTGCCTGCTCCGCTTTGAGGAGGAGCCGGACACGGATTCCGGAGCGGCATATCAGAAAATGATCGCCTATGTGCTGGCGGACGATGCGGACCTGACATGGAGAGAGGTCATCGGGAATATGGGGAGATCGCAGGTAGACGACCCCCTTTACATCCGGGAGCGGATCGTTTACACCGAGTATCTCTGCGCATCCGAAGCGGAAGCATCCTGAGCGGCGAGAGGAGGGACGGCTGTGCCGGAGAAGATCATCTGTGTGGTGGGGCCCACGGCCTGCGGCAAGACGAAGCTGGGAGTCCTGCTGGCGAAGCGGTATGACGGGGAAGTGGTCTCCGCCGACTCCATGCAGATTTACCGGGGCATGACCATCGGCACCGCCGCCCCCACGGCGGAGGAGATGGAAAACGTGCCCCACCACATGATCGCCGTGGCGGACCCGGCGGAGCAGTGGTCCGCCGCCCGGTACGCCCAGGCGGCCATCCCCATTGTGGATGACATTCTGGCCCGGGGGAAGCGGCCCATCCTGGTGGGAGGCACCGGGCTGTGGCTGGACGCGGTGGTCCGGGGCCGGACCTTTGCCGGCGGCCACGCCGGCGGCGCCGTGAGAAAGGAACTCCAGGACCGGCTGGCCCGGGAGGGCATCGCCCCCCTGCTGGAGGAGCTGCGGCAGGTGGACCCGGAGGCGGCGGAGCGGCTCCACCCGGCGGATGAGAAGCGGATCCTCCGGGCGCTGGAGGTCTACCGGGAGACGGGAAAGACCATCTCCGCCCACAACGCGGAGACAAGCGCGCTGCCGCCCCGGTACGACGCCGTCTGGATCGGTCTCCAGTTCCGGGATCGTGCGGACATGAAGGCCCTCATCGACCGCCGGGTGGACAAGATGGTGGAGGAGGGACTCTTGGAGGAGGTCCGGCAGCTGCTCCAAAGCGGCCTGCCCCGGGACGCCACGGCCCTCCAGGCCATCGGGTACAAGGAGTTCCTGGGGGTCCTGGACGGCACCGCCACCGTGGAGGAGGCCATCGCGGAGGTGAAGCTCCGCTCCCGGCAATACGCCAAGCGCCAGCTGACCTGGCTGCGGCGAAATCCGGACATCCATTGGATCTGGTGGGAAAAAGACCGGGATTTTGCCCGGGCCCTCCAGGTTTCGACGGAAATCCTGGCCGCCGCTGGCGTATCCTAGCGGTGAGCGGACGGGAGACAGGGACATCGTCCGACTCATACAGAAAAAGGAGCGGACATATATGCAGACAAAAGCGAATCTACAGGACCTGTTTCTTCTCCGGGCCAGACGGGACAAGCTGCCCGTCACCATGTTTCTGATGAACGGCTTCCAGATGCGGGGCGTCATCACGGGCTTTGACGCCTTCGTGGTGGTCCTGGACAGCGACGGCCGCCAGCAGATCATCTACAAGCACGCGATCTCCACCATCGCGCCGGTGCGGCCGGTGGAGCTGGGGGATGAGGAGGCGGCCCGCTGATTCCGGGGGTCCGCCGCAGCAGAGAGACAGACGAGGGAATCCATGAAAGAGAGAACACTTGGCACGAAAATTCTACTGGCCCTGGTGACACTGGGCGTCCTGGCCTATTTTGTCATCCAGGCCGTGCGGTACTTCGGGGACCCGCTGACCACCACGATGGCCTATCAGTACGAGGCGGAGCTCTCCACCGCCCTGTCAGGCTACGTGGTGCGGGACGAGCTGGTCCTGCCGGACGACACTAACGGCCTGCTGCAGCAGCAGCGGTCCGAGGGGGAGCGGGTCAGCGACGGCGGCACGGTGGCGCTGGTCTACGCGGATCAGGCCTCCCTGGACCGGCAGCAGCAGATCCAGGCCCTGCAGACCCAGATCGAGCAGCTGCAATACGCAGAGGAGGCGGCGCTGGGGGCGGAGGTGACGCTGCGGCTGGACGCCCAGATCCTCCAGAATATTCAGGACTACCGGAAGGCCCTGGCGGCGGACCGGCTGGATACGGCGGAGGACGTGGGCGCGGAGCTGCGCAATCTGGTGATGAAGCGGGACTACACCTACGCGGACACGGCGGATCTGTCCGCCCAGCTGGAGGAGCTGCAGAGCCAGCTGAACAGCCTGCGGGCCCAGGCGGGCAGCTCCGTCCGGCGGATCACCGCGCCCCAGGCGGGGCTGTACTCCGCCGTGGTGGACGGCTATGAGGCCGTTCTGACGCCGGAGAGCCTGAAGGAACTGACGCCCAGCCGCCTGGCGGCGCTGAAGCCGGATGAGAGCGGTCTGCCCAACCACGTGGGAAAGCTGGTGCTGGGGGACACCTGGTACTATGCCGCCACCGTGACCGAGAGCGAGGCCCAGACCCTGGCGGAGAGCCGAAATCTGAAGCTGCGGTTCGCCAAGGGGGTGAGCCGGGACCTGGATGTGGATCTGACCTACATCAGCGCGGCGGAAAACGGCCGGGTGGCGGTGGTCTTTCGGGGGGACACCTATCTGTCGGACCTGACGCTGCTGCGCCAGCAGAGCGCGGAGGTGATCCGGCAGACCATCACCGGCATCCGGGTGCCCATCGAGGCCGTGCGGGTGCGGGAGCGGACCGTCACCGATGAGGACGGCGTGGAGTCCGTGGTCAGCGAGACCGGCGTCTACTGCGTGGTGGGCATGGAGGCCCGCTTCAAGCCGGTGAACGTGCTGTACAGCGGAGACGACTTCGCCCTGGTCCGCTCCACGCTGGACGCGGCGGAGGAGGTCACAGAGACCCAGGAGAAGCTCCGCCTGCGGGCGGGTGACGAGGTCATCATCACCGCCTATGACCTGTATGACGGAAAAGTGATCGGCAGCTGACAGAGAGACGGCCGGAAAGGCCGGAGGAAAGGAGTATTGGAACGCGGATGACTATTGCGGAGAACATTGCGAAAATCAGAGAGAACATGGCCGCGGCGGCCCGGGAGGCCGGCCGGGACCCCAGGGAGATCCTGCTGGTGGGCGCCAGCAAGATGAACGACGCCGCCGCCTGCCGGGAGGCCATCGCCGCCGGCATCGACGCCCTGGGCGAGAACCGGGTGCAGGAGATGGTGCAGAAGATGGAGCAGCATGCCTACGACGGCGCGCCGCTGCACTTCATCGGCCACCTGCAGCGCAACAAGGTCAAGCAGGTGGTGGGCCACGTGGCATTGATCCAGTCCGTGGGCTCGCTGGAGCTGCTGGAGGAGATCGAGAAGGTGGCCGCCGCCCGGGACCTGACGCAGGACATCCTGCTGGAGGTCAACATCGGACGGGAGGCTGCCAAGAGCGGCTTCCTGCCGGAGGACATCCTGCCCGGGGCGGAGGCGGCGCTGACAAAGGCCCATGTCCGGGTGCGGGGACTGATGACAATTCCGCCGGCGGACGCGGATCGGGATACCAATTTTCGGTATTTTCAGGAAGTTCAGGCACTTTATGTTGACATGAACCAAAAATTGTTTCATAATGAGTTAGAATATCTCTCCATGGGCATGAGCGGCGACTATGAGGATGCGATCCGCGCCGGCGCAACCATGGTCCGGGTGGGCAGCGCCATCTTCGGTGCCCGCCACTACAACTGAGAAAACCGGAGCGCCGCTCCGCAAGGAGGCTTCCCTATGAGCATTTTGGACGAACTAAAGAAATGGACCCACCCCTATGAGGATGAGGACGAGGAGTATGACGACTTCGAGGAACCGGCCCGGCAGAGCGCCTTTGAGGACCGGAAGCCCCGGGTGGAGGACCGCCGCAACAAGGTGGTGAACATCCACGCCACAACCCAGCTGAAGGTGGTGCTGGTGAAGCCGGAGCGGTTCGAGAACGCCTCGGAGATCGCAGACCACCTGAAGGACAAGCGGACCGTGGTGCTGAACCTGGAGTCCACCAACAAGGACATCGCCCGGCGCCTGATCGACTTCCTCTCCGGCGTGGCCTATGCCGGCGAGGGCAAGATCAAGAAGGTGGCCGCCAATACATACATCATCACGCCCTATCATGTGGACATCGAGGGCGACCTGATCGACGAGCTGGAGAACAACGGCCTCTATTTCTGAAGGACATGAGGGGGTAACATCACGCTATGCTGACACCGCAGGAAGTCTCCACCCACGCCTTTTCCAAGGCGGTGATGGGCGGATATAATATGGCCATGGTCGATGAGTTCCTGGACGAGCTCACCGACGACTATACCGCGCTCTACAAGGAGAACGCGGCCCTGAAGGCCAAGATGAAGGTGCTGGTGGAGAAGGTGGAGGACTATCGCGCCACCGAGGACTCCATGCGCGCCACGCTGCTGACCGCCCAGAAGATGGCGGACTCCATCGTCCACGAGGCAGAGGCCAAGCGGGATGAGATCCTGGCCCAGGCGGAGGCCAGCGCAAAGGAGAAGATCGGTCAGCTGCGCCAGGAGGTGGAGGCCGCCGAGGAGCGGCTGCGCCAGGGCCAGGAGGATCTGGCAAAGTTCATCGCCGCCTCCCGGGAGCTGTGCGACCGGGAGCTGAAATTCCTGGACCAGCTGCCCACCCTGCCGGTGGAGACAGAGGCGCCCGCGGCGTCCCAGCCGGAGCCGGAGGAGACGGTGCAGCAGATCGAGGAGAAGGTGATGGCGGCCTTCGGCCAGCAGAGCGTGGAGGAGGAAGCGCCTGCCGCCGAGGAGCCGGCGCCCGCGGCGGAGGACGACTACCCGGAGGGGGACCCCTTTGCGGAGGACCCCGTGGACGAGCCCACCCGCCGCATCAACCTCAACGACCTGAAATTCGGCCGCAACTACAACGGCGGAGAGGACTGAGAAATCAAAGCGGCTCACAGGAGCCGCTTTTTTTCTTCTTCGGATTTTGATTGGAGGCGCCAGCCATGAAGCAGCAGCCCATCGTGGCCTTTCTGTATGATTTCGACAAGACCCTCTGTACCACGGATATGCAGGACTATGCCTTCATCCCCTCCCTGGGGATGACCCCCGCCGAGTTCTGGGCGGAGGCCAACGGCTTTGGCCAGCGGAATCGGATGGACGGCATCCTGGCCTATATGTACACCATGCTCCGGGAGGCGGCGCGGCGGAACCGCCCCTTCACCCGGGCGGACCTGGTGGAGAAGGGCCGCAGCATCGTGCTGTTCCCCGGGGTGGAGGACTGGTTCCGGCGGATCAACGCCTTCGGCGCCGGCCAGGGGGTCCAGGTGGAGCACTACATCATCTCCTCCGGCCTGCGGGAGATCATTGAGGGCTCCTCCATCAGCCAGGAGTTCAAGGAGATCTACGCCAGCGAGTTCTACTACGACGAGAGCGGTGTCCCCGTCTGGCCCAAGCTGGCGGTGAACTTCACCGCCAAGACCCAGTTCGTCTACCGGATCAACAAGGGGGTGCTGGACGTGTCCAACGACCGGGACCTGAATGCCTCCATGCCGGACGACAGCAAGCGGGTGCCCTTCACCAACATGATCTACATGGGGGACGGCCTCTCCGACGTGCCCTGCATGAAGATGATGCGGGCCTACGGCGGACAGGCCATCGCCGTGTACCAGGCCAGCAACCGCCCCGGGGTGGAGGACCTGCTGGCCAAGGGCCGGGTGGACTTCATCTTCCCGGCGGACTACCGGGCGGGCTCCGCCCTGGAGGCCACGGTACAGGACATCATCCGGAAGATGGCGGTGACGGATCGGCTGTGGGAGGAGAACGTCCGCCAGCTGCGCTCCATCGGCGGCGACGTGCTGCTGGGGCAGATGGGACTGTTTTGACCTGGATGACAGGAACGCTTTTGGGGAAGGCACCTTGACGGCGCCTTCCCTTTCCGCTGCCCTGACCGTGGGAATCGCTCTTTACAATTCGTATCGAATTTGCTAAACTATACGTCGTGTATTCTGCAAATCCTGAAGGAGAGAGAAAAAATGGCTGCTTCCACTGAATTTTCCCGGACCCTGTCCCTGCTGCGGCAGGAGCGGGGCGTCTCCCAGCGCACCGCCGCGGCGGACCTGGGCATCTCCCAGGCCCTGCTGAGCCACTATGAGAACGGTATCCGGGAGCCTGGCCTGGCCTTTGTGGTGAAGGCCTGTGACTACTACCACGTCTCCGCGGACTTTATCCTGGGCCGCACCCTGTCCCGGGAGGGGAATATGCTGACGGAGCAGGAGATCCTGAACGCCGCCGAGCCGGGGAATATCCTCCAGGGCAGCGTGCTGGCCACCCTGCAGAGCAAGCTGCTGTCCGGCGCCATCGGGGTGCTGTTCGGCCTGCTGGGCAAGCTGAACGACAAGGGGGCCATCAACGCCGCCGCCGGGTATCTGGGCAGCGCCGTGTACCAGCTGTACCGCCACCTGTACCGCACCGCCGGCGCCAACGAGGCCTACTTCGCCCTGGACCCCGCCGCCTGCACCATGGGCACGGCGGAGGCGGACATGAAGCTGTCGGAGATCCAGTACACCCGCAGCCTCCGGGCCCAGGCGGCCAAGAAGGCGGCCTTCCCGGACCTGTCCAACGAGGCCCTGACCGCCGCCTATCCCGGCCGGTGCCAGAGCCTGACCCAGGTACTCAGCACAGCGGACGCCCGTCTCAACGCCCTGACGGAGAAGAGCAGATGAGCTTCCAGTCCCTGGGCTTTCTGGCGTTCCTGGCGGTGACGCTGGCGGTCTGCCTGCCGGTGGGGCGGCGGAGCCCCAGAGGGGGCGCGGCCCTGCTGACCATCGCCTCCGCCGTCTTTTACCTCCTGGGGCCCGGTGGCTGGACCGTGGTGCTGGGCGGACTTGTCTGCCTGCTGCTGGGCATCGCCGTGACGGCCTGGGCCCTCCGGCGGATGGGCCGGGCAGGCGCAGACCGCCGCCGGACGCTGGCTCTGGCCTGTGTCTATCACATCGCCGTGCTGGTGGGCTTCAAGTATGCGGGGTTCCTCACCGGCGGCGCGGTGGAGGTGGGCTGGGCGCCTCTGGGCCTGAGCTTCTTCACCTTCCAGCAGCTGTGGCTGCTGAAGGAGGCCTACACCGGGGAATACACTCCAAGATCTGGGGACCCGCTGCTGCTCTACGGCCTGTTTTTTCCCATTGTCACCTCCGGCCCTATCCTGCGGCCGGACACCTTCTTCCCCCAGCTGCGGGGAGAGAACTTCCTCCGGCCGGACTGGGCCGACGCGGCGGCGGGGTGCTACGCCATCTGCTGCGGCACCATCAAGAAGGTGCTGCTGGCGGACGCCTTCGGCACCGTGGTGAACAACGGCTGGGCCCATCTGGGGGAGCTGAGCGCCCCGGCGGCCTGGCTGGTGATCCTGGGCTACACCTTCCAGCTGTACTTTGACTTCTCCGGCTACTGCGACATCGCCGCAGGCGTGGCCCGGCTCTTCGGTATCCGCCTGCCGGTGAACTTTGACTCCCCCTACCGCAGCGCCTCCGTGACGGAGTTCTGGAAGCGGTGGCACATCACCCTCACCACCTTCCTGCGGGAGTGCCTGTATTTCCCCCTGGGCGGCAGCCGCCGGGGTACGGCCCGGACATATTGGAACATCCTCATCATCTTCCTGGTCAGCGGCCTCTGGCACGGGGCGGGCTGGACGTTCCTGGTGTGGGGCGCCCTCCACGGCCTGGCCCAGATCCTCGAGCGGGCCTGGGGAAAGCGCCGGGACCGTCTGCCCCTGCTGCTGCGGTGGGGGCTGACCTTCCTGTTCATCAACATCGCCTGGGTGTTTTTCCGGGCGCCGGACTGCGCCGGGGCCCTGGAGCTGCTGGGCCGGGCCGTTACCGGCGGCCTCGCCAGGCCGGAGCCCTGGCTGCTGGAGGATCTCCTGGCCCAGGAGACCGACGCGGTGCAGATGCTGTTCCCGGCTGTGGCTGCCTCCTGGTGGGATACCCTGCGGGTGCTCCTGCTGTATGGGGCGGGGATGACCGCCGCCCTCTGGCCCCGGAACGTGATCCGCCGGATGGAGGACTTCTGCCCCACCCTCTGGCGGGGCGTGGGGGTGACAGTGCTGACGGCGTGGTGTGTGCTGTCCTTCAACGGGGTCACCACCTTCATCTATTCCAACTTCTGAGGAGGACCGTATGAAGCAAGCATATCGCCGTTGGGTCTGCGGCCTTCTGACGGTTCTCATCGCCCTGCTGGCAGTGTGCGGGGCCATCGTGTATGTGGTGGACCCCTGCCTCTACTACCGGCTCCCGGACAAGTGGCAGCCGGTGTTCTTCAACGAGCGGTACCAGATGGCGGGACTGGCAAAGAACGTGGAGGCGGACACCGTCCTGGTGGGCACCTCCATGGCGGCCAATTACCGGGCCAGCTGGATCGAAGAGACCTTCGGCACCTCTGCGGTGCGGCTCACCATTCCTGACGGATATTACAGCGAGTTCGACCAGCTGATGAACGTCCTCTTCCGGGCTCAGGACCCGGAGCGGGTGATTTTCGGCATGGACGTCAGTATCCTGATCCGGGATGAGTCCGGCCTGACGGGGGCCATGCCGGAATATCTCTACAACAGCACCCCCCTGGATGACATCCAGTATCTGCTGAACAAGGACACGCTGTACTACAGCGTCTATACCCTGCTGGCCAATCGCTGGGGACAGGGGGACACCCTGGACGAGGGATTCACCTGGGACCGGACCACGTGGTGGAACCACATGGAGGCGCTGGAGAACTACCAGCGCCCGGCGGTGGCGGAGGAGCAGCTGCCCGCGGATGCCTACGCGGAGCATGTGGCCGCCAATGTCCAGGTGGTGGAGGGGTGGCTCCAGGCCCATCCGGAGACGGAGTTCGACCTGTTTCTGCCGCCGTACAGCATCCTCTTCTGGGACCGGGTCATCCGGGAGGGCCGGGCAGACGCGGTCTTTGCCGCCATCCGTCAGGCGGTGGAGCGGCTGCTGCCCTATGAGAACGTGAAGATCTACGGCTATCTGATGGACGAGGAGATCGTGACGAATCTGGACAACTACTGCGACAATATCCACCACTCCGGCGACGTCTGCCGGCAGGTCCTGGCCATGCTCCGGGCGGACGAGGGCAGGCTGACGGAGGAAAATCTGGAGGAGACCCTCGCCAACTGGCACGAGTTTGTGATACACTATGACTATGACAAGTTCTGGGACCAGGACTACTGGATACAGTGGAACACGGAGCACAGCGCGGACCAGTGAAACCGCAGCGCGTCCATGGAAATCTGATAACGGCGCAGATCTGCTGATGGAGGATCACCGCATATGACAAAGCAGAGCAATATCCAAAACTTTTCAATCATCGCCCATATCGACCACGGCAAGTCCGATCCCCACAAAGCCTGACGGCTTTGCGGGAGCCCTTTGATGGAACATCCTCGGGCGGAATGAATCCGCCCTGCGGCAAGGTTTTGGCTGGCGCCAAAACGCTTGGACGCGCGTCCGCGCGAGACAGCGCGGACTTGCCCAAGGAGGTTTTTACAGAGTATGACAAAACAGAGCAACATCCGAAATTTCAGTATCATCGCCCACATTGACCACGGCAAGTCCACGCTGGCGGACCGGCTGCTGGAGAAGTGCAACGCCGTGTCCGCCCGGGAGATGGAGTCCCAGCTGCTGGACAACATGGACCTGGAGCGGGAGCGGGGCATCACCATCAAGGCCCGGGCGGTGAAGCTGACCTACCACGCCCAGGACGGGGAGGACTATGAGCTGAACCTCATCGACACCCCGGGCCACGTGGACTTCAACTACGAGGT
>CDYT01022229.1_pt1 | contig 10924 bp, 10 predicted proteins | sample 557541 | NCBI WGS metagenome assembly CDYT01 (sample SAMEA3182060, study PRJEB8094) | gut metagenome | biome: human; feature: gut; material: Stool; isolation source: human stools | place: Canada | collected 2013-01-15
GTACTAGGTGAGCAATTAAGTGCTTTTGCAATCTGGCGATAAGAGTAACCTTGCTTATGGAGCGCTTTGATTTCGCATCGATCTTCAAATCTTAAGTGTTGTCCTCTTTCGCGAGGTAGGGTATTAATGGTATTATTTAGGTAGTCCATAGTGATTGCCTCCGGTTAATTTTGTGTCGTAACTTAATTTTACCATTGATGCAATCCTATGGATCTTTTTATTTAGTTTTAGTGTTCAATTTCATTCTACAATTTACGCTTTTTTACAAAAGAGTACGGATCTGAAAAAGCAAGAAAATACCGGAGGTAATCATGCGTCCTCTGCGCAGGCCGGCTCTTTCATTTCCCTCTTATTTCCTTTCTCTTTTATTTTTTCATTATTATAAAGGGATATTTTCACTGGAAATTCTTTAAAATTTTGATGCGAAAGTTTCATTTTGAAATCATTTTTCCTGGAGATATTACCATTTTCTTTTCTGCTGCTCTGTTTTTTGCGCAGCAGAAAGAAATTTGATTTGAGCATTTCTTTCTTAAGTGAGGATATAAATATGAAAGAGATACTGCAGATGGAAATGACAAGATGGATTTTGGGGAGGAGGTTGGGACTATACAATCTCACTTCACGCAAGAGAAAACCTTACAACCAGCCTACGGCTGAAGGAGATGAACCTCCTCAGGCGCATGCGCGCCAGCTCCCCCTACGGGGCGAGCTCTGACACCCTTAAACCAAGGCTAACGCCTTGAGGAAGATCAAAACCATACAACCGCAGCAAGAGCAATACAAATGAAAACCATATGACCAGCAGAGCTGTGGGAAGAATCAAAACCTTAAAACCAGCCTGCGGCTGTAAGAACTACAACTCATCCGTCGGCTGCGCTGACACCTTCCCTGAAGGGCAAGGTTACCCCCCCTTAAACCTCACTTCGTTCGAGAATATACCATACAACTCGCTTCGCTCGAGGCAATCAACCCTATCTGCCCGGCCTTTTTAGAAACTGCACCCCTTTTGCCCTCCGGGCACTTCCCTCCGTTGGGGGCAGCTTGCGATGTGAAATAAAAAAATCAATGATTTTGTTTTGAACTTATATAGGCACCTTCCCCGTCTGGGAAGGCAAGTATTGTGCAGAGACGCATCAATGTTTCCGCACGCAAAAAGACCGTGAAGAGTGATTGCTCACTTTTCACGGTCTCTTATTTCAGATTTCAAATAGTCTCAAAAAAGAGATTATTTTGCGATCTTAGCTACAACGCCTGCGCCAACGGTACGGCCGCCTTCGCGGATAGCGAAACGCTGGCCTTCTTCCATAGCGATCGGGGTGATGAGCTTAACGCTCATTTCTACGTTATCGCCTGGCATGCACATTTCGGTACCTTCCGGAAGGGTGATGTCGCCGGTTACGTCGGTGGTTCTGAAGAAGAACTGTGGACGATAGCCGTTGAAGAACGGTGTATGACGGCCGCCTTCATCTTTGGTCAGAACGTATACCTGAGCGGTGAATTCTGTGTGCGGATGAACGCTGCCTGGTTTGGAGAGGACCTGGCCTCTTTCGATGTCTTTACGATCAATACCACGGAGCAGAGCGCCGATGTTGTCGCCTGCCATAGCCTGGTCGAGGGTCTTTCTGAACATTTCAACGCCGGTTACGACGGTTTCGGTCGGTTTTTCCTGCAGGCCGACGATTTCAGCCGTGTCGCCGACTTTGACGGTACCACGTTCAACTCTGCCTGTAGCAACTGTGCCACGGCCGGTGATGGTGAATACGTCTTCGACTGGCATCAGGAATGGTTTATCAGTGTCACGTTCCGGAGTCGGGATGTATTCGTCAACAGCCTTCATCAGGTCACGGATCTTCTGTTCATCTTCCGGGTTGCCGTTCAGAGCGCCGAGAGCGGAGCCAACGATAATCGGCACTTCATCGCCTGGATAGTCATAGGAAGAGAGGAGGTCTCTGATTTCCATTTCTACGAGGTCGATCAGTTCCGGATCGTCTACCTGGTCAGCTTTGTTCAGGAATACAACGATAGCCGGTACGCCTACCTGCTTAGCGAGCAGAATGTGTTCGCGGGTCTGCGGCATCGGGCCGTCAGCTGCGGATACTACGAGGATAGCGCCGTCCATCTGAGCTGCGCCGGTGATCATGTTCTTGACATAGTCAGCGTGCCCTGGGCAGTCTACGTGTGCGTAGTGGCGGGTTTCGGTTTCGTATTCAACGGTGGATGTGTTGATTGTAATACCACGAGCTCTTTCTTCCGGTGCTTTATCGATGGAAGCATAGTCGAGGAAGTTTGCTTTGCCTTCTTCAGCCAGAACTTTGGTGATAGCGGCGGTCAGGGTTGTTTTGCCGTGATCGACGTGGCCAATGGTACCAATGTTAACATGCGGCTTGGTTCTTTCGTAATGTGCTTTTGCCATTTCTTTCTTCTCCTTATACAAAAAAGAATTTGCAAAATAAATTTGCGTTTCCATTATTATACATGGAAAGTCAATGAAGAACAAGAAAAATCATTGATGCAATCTATTCTGCGGGATAAAAATTTCCTTTTTTGAAAAGATCCCCTGCCCGCTCCAGATCATACAACTGGAAGGAAACTGTTCCGTTAAGGATTTTTAAATGTGAAAAAAGAGCTCCCAAAAAGAGAACCCTTTAATCACGGTTTTGGTGGCGGCTCAGAGATTTGAACTCCGGACACAGCGGGTATGAACCGCTTGCTCTAGCCAACTGAGCTAAGCCGCCATGGAGCTGATAACCAGAATTGAACTGGTGACCTTATCCTTACCAAGGATACGCTCTACCGACTGAGCTATATCAGCATCTATATGAAGAAAATTATTAACATGGTTGCGGGGGCAGGACTTGAACCTGCGACCTTCGGGTTATGAGCCCGACGAGCTACCAACTGCTCCACCCCGCGATATTGGTGGGTGGAATAGGATTCGAACCTATGAAGGCAAAGCCGGCAGATTTACAGTCTGCTCCCTTTAACCACTCGGGAATCCACCCACATATGGAGCTGGCAATAGGACTTGAACCTACGACCTGCTGATTACAAATCAGCTGCTCTACCAACTGAGCTACGCCAGCACGCAAGTGATGGTATTTATTATACACATCTTACTTACTTTTGTCAAGGACTTTTTTCGCTCACTTGGCGGTTCGTCCTCATCACAGTTACAGATTATAGCATAGGGATACGTACCTTGCAAGTGTTTTTTTCAAACTTTTTATAGGAAGCAAACTTCTTATATACAAAGCCCCTCAGCCCTCTGTAGACTCTTCCGATCTGGAGGCCAATGGCGTATCCTGCGTCACATCCCTGTTCAGGACCTTCTTGGCGCCCTTCAGGAATTTCGGCCTTGGAATGAGGACGATATGTCCGCATCCGCAGCACTTCACGCGCATATCGCTCCCCAGCTGCATGACTTCCCATTCCTGGCTGCCGCAGGGGTGCTTCTTCTTCATCTGGACGATGTCTCCGATGCGAAATTGAATAAACTTCATAAGGCTCATCCTTTCTGAATTTCTATTCTTTTCTTGTTTCTTTATTGTATCACAAGGCGTAAGATTCTGAACGTTCCTTTTACGATTCTTTAACAGTATCTGCGGAAAGCGCAGGTTCAGGGACCATCAGGAAGCGGATGGGGAGAAAAGCAGCTCCTGCCGGGATGAAGCGGATAAAAAGATCGCGTCCCATATCCCAGGTGCCTGCTTCAATGTAATCTCTTTCTGTCCCGTTTCCGAACATGCGGAAGGATCTCTGCCCGTCTGTCCTGTATACGCGGGGAAGGTTCGGATAATAGCTGATCTGGAAGGTGCCAAGGTAGACACCGCCCTGTGCATTGATGTAGAGCTTGTAGCGCCCGGCTCCCCTGGAATGGAATACCATATGGTACGTAATGCCGTAGTCGCCCGTATTTTCGCGGTCGACTTTGCTGAGCTCATCGCGTCCCATCCGGAATGGCAGCGAATTTCCTATGGAAATGGCCGCATTTCCTTTTGAGAAATCCCATGGCTTATTTTCCATGTATACATCCATCGGGAATGTGCCGCGCATTTCATGAGAGTCAGGCGGAAGCGGAACTGAAAGATCAAGCGCCTTCTTCACATCTTCTTTTGTACCGTCAGGAACGATGGCAACGCCAAGGGAAACCGGTTTCTTCGTCTCGATTTCAACAATGCCGCTCACAAGGTCTCCACTCCTGATGCCCTTCTTGTCATCTTCAAAAAGGACGGTCCTTTCCTTAGGCAGGAGCTTTACAAGGACAGGATCGCCTGCCTCATTCACAGCCTCCCTGAAAGAAAGCGTGGCGCCCGTCGGCATGTAATCTGCGCTTGGATCGCCCTTGACCGTTCTGGTCACTGTGATATCCTGCTTTTTATCACTCTTGGCATACACAAGGACGCGGGCAGGCTTCCCCGTCTCATTGACGTGGTAATAATAGACGCGGCCCTTCCCCTTTTCTACCGTTCCTTCATAAAGGATGCCGTAGTTATCCGCATATTCAGGACAGTCGGAAAAGATAAGCTTCCCATCTTCTTTCTTGACCAGCATCGGGATCAGATTGTAATCAAGATCCACAGGGGAAATGCCCGGCGATACGCTGCCATCCGTTTTGGGAAGGGATGCCGAAGCACCTCCCACAGCACCTGCTGCAAAAAGTGTCGTCAGGATTCCCATCAGCCAACGTTTCAGTTTCAAATCACGCACTGCTTTCTGCGCCCGGAGGCGCTTCTATATTAAATCCTAATATGTATCAAAAATGCCGCGCGCTCCTCCATCAGAGGGACGCACGACAATTATAGAATAAAAATCAGGAAGCGGCAAATGGATTATTCTACTCCGCCAAGCTCCGCAACCATCGCTTCCATCTTCTTGAAACGATGTGCCAGGCCTGACTTCGTGATGCCGCAGATGACAGCCAGCTCGGAAAGGCTGGCATTCGGATGAGCGAGCCGCAGTTCGCAGGCTTCGCAGAGCTTCGGCGGAAGAGAAGACTCCCCGACCTTGTCCATCAGAGTCTGCGCCAGATGTGACTGCCTGACAGCCGCGTCGACTGTTTTCTGCAGATTTGCCGTCTCGCAATTGACCTGACGGTTCACGCGGTTTCTCATGTCCTTCACGACCCTGACGCCTTCAAAGTCCATGTAGCTCTGGGCGGCGCCGACGATCTGAAGAAATCCGGACACTTCATCGCCATCTTTTATATATACTATATAATCATTTTTCCTGTCCGTCAGTTTGGCATTCATGCGGAAAGCTTTCATCGCCTTCACGATTTCCCCGGCGAACTTCTGGGACTGCGTCACCATCTCGAGATGATAATCGCTCTGCGGACGGCTGACAGAGCCGCCGCCAAGGAATGCCCCTGCCAGGTATGCTCTCTTTTCTTCATCCGTCTTCAGGTTTTCCATATCCTCGACGCCCGCCAGAGGCGAAAGCCCCATCGTATTCAGGAAGGCAAGCCCTTCAGCGGAAGGCTGCACGACAAGCGTGTAGACATTCTTCTTGCGGAGTCTTCTCCCCTGCCGCACCATCGTGGAAGGCATGAGGCCGAAATCCTTCTTCAGATAAACGAGGACGCGGCGCGCAACAGCGCTGTTTCCCGTGGAGAATTCCAGTCCCCAGCGGCCATGGCCGCCTGTAATGAACGAGCCGCTCATGCGCAGGAGAGCCAGAAGCTCAGCCACGCGGCAGTCCCGGTCATCCCTCTGGATACGGGCAAGCTCATTTTTCACTTGTTCGGTAAATGACATTAATGACTCCTTCTCAGGTAAGATTCCAGCGCATCAGGCGGAATATTCGCCTTCAGCAGATTATGAATCTGTACAATTTCATTGGCGAGCACATCATTATCCTGTGCTGCGCCTTTTTCAATACCCAGGAGATCCGCCTCAATGAGGACAGCGCCCAGATCATTGACTTTCGCGCGGTCGATCCTGACGGGGTACGCATGGACCTTGGCATACTGCGCAAGGACTTCCGGTCTTGGCGTCCCGTTATTGGCAAGGACGAAGTTCACGAAACCGGGCCCCACATGGTCGATGATCGCCTGCAGATGATCGCTGACTGTAAATCCGGTCGTTTCACCAGGCTGTGTCATGACATTGCAGATATAAAGCACAGGCGCGCTGCTTTCGCGGATCGCCTGCAAAATTTCAGGAACGAGGAGATTCGGGAGGACCGATGTATAAAGGCTTCCCGGCCCCAGTGTAATAAGGTCTGCCTGCTTGATTGCCTGCAGCGCATCCCCGACGGCAATCGGATCATCCGGAATCGTCGAAAGCTTTTCAATCCGGACCTTCTTTCCTGCCTTCTGCGGATATTCGGAAATTTCCGACTCCCCTTCGACAGAGACCCCGTCCGACATCTTGGCGACGAGGCGCACCCTTTCAGGCGTTGCCGGGATGACCTGGCCGCGGATGTTCAGGACTTTACTCGCTGCCTCAAGTGCATTCTGAGGATTGCCGAATTCCTTGATCAGGGCAGCCAGGAAGAGATTGCCAAGGCTGTGTCCTGCCAGCTCCCCTTCCCCGCCGAAGCGGTACTGGAAGAGCTGTTCCAGCACGGATTCCTTGTCAGCCAGAGCGACAAGGCAGTTCCTGAGATCGCCCGGGGCAATGATGCCCATTTCCTCACGGAGACGTCCCGAGGAGCCGCCGTCGTCAGCCACCGTTACGATGGCTGAAATATTGGATGTCTTGCTCTTAAGACCTCTGAGCAGCATGGAAAGACCATGTCCGCCTCCGATGCACACGATGCGCATCCCTCTGGAAAGCTCGATCTTGGAAAGAAGCTTCTTGGAGACTTCCTTCTGATCAGGAGCAATCAGCTCGAGGAAACGCTTCACCAGCTTCCTCACAGCCAGAAGCATGATCCAGATGCCTGCAAGAATCATGATCGTGCCGCAGATGGCAAGGAATGTATAGCTGTAACTCCCCGTGATCTGGTAAGCCAGACGGAGCATATGCTCTTCCATGACGCCGAAAATCTGATAGTTCATGATCAAGGTCGCGCCAAAGACGAGGATGATGATGCCCACAGAGAAGAGAAGCATCCACCTCTTGATCGACAGGCCGGGGTACAGCCACTGAACGAAATGTTTCATAGGCTAGCCCTCCTGTTCATCGACGGCATCGTGTTCCACGTGATTCCTGTGGAGGTCACGATGTTCAATATTCACGTGGCCATACTTCTCCTTCAAATGATTTCCAAGCTTTTCCGTAACGAATACAGAACGGTGCATGCCGCCCGTACATCCTACGGCGATTGTAAACTGCGTCTTGCCGGATTCCTTGAACTGCTCGACCATGAAATCCATGAAATCATAGAGCTTCGTCAGGAATTCTCCCGTGACAGGCGCCGCGCTGATGTAGTCTCCGACTTCCTTCACGCGTCCTGTCCAGTACTTGTACTTCTCCACATAGAAAGGATTCGGCAGGAAACGGACATCAAGCACCGTGTCCGCATCAATCGGAATCCCGTATTTGAAACCGAAGGAAAAAACAGTAATCTGCATTTCCTTCTTGTGATTGTCGATGCCGAAGCGGTTGTTCAGATGTTCCTTCAGATCTTCCGTCTTCATCGTCGTCGTATCGATGATGATATCTGCCTGCGCGCGGACGCCCGCCAGAATTTTCCTTTCCTGCTCGATGCCGTCCTGGATACGCATCGTCTTGGCAAGCGGATGCTGCCGGCGCGTTTCCATGTAGCGGCGCACAAGCGCTTCATCCGAAGCTTCGAGGAATACCACCTCATGCGGGATGCCGCGTTTTTCCAGTTCCTTGAGAGCCTGCGGCAGCGCATCGAAAAACGACCCGCCGCGGATGTCCGTCACGACAGCCACATGGCGCGTATTCGACGTGCTCTTCCAGCAGAGATCAGCAAACCTTGCTATCAGAATCGGAGGGAGATTATCCACGCAGTAATAGCCCATATCTTCCAGCTTCTGCATGAAATTCGTTTTTCCCGCCCCGCTCATTCCTGTAATAATGACAAAACGAAAATCATCCATTATCTCGCCTCCAGTACATACCGGGCAATGGCCTTAGCCACCCCGTCCTCATTATTGGAATCCGTCAGTCCCTTTGCCGCTTCCTTGGCAGAAGGAGAAGCATTCGCTACCGCAAAAGAAGACCCTGCCATACGGAGCATCGAAGCATCATTATTGCCATTGCCGAAAGCCATGATCTCCGATGGCTCGATGCCGTACGTCTCAGCCAGCGCCTTCACTGCATTTCCCTTCGAACATTCCTTATTATTCATTTCGAAGAAGAAAGGCTTCGACTTCACCTGCCCCACCTTGTCCGCATAACCGGTGCGGAGCACGGATTCGATTTCCTTCATCACTTCCATATCATAATCGCAGACGAGAATCTTCGTCGGTGCCTTCTTGGGCGTATAGAAATCATCGCCTGCCACATGCGCCTTCACGCCGCACTGCTTTTCATACGCATCCGTTCTTTCATCACGGAACGGCACATACAATTCATCGTCAATATATGTATGCGCGTACCATCCATGCTCGCGGATCACAGAAAGGATTTCCAGTGCCAGATCGTAATCGATCCGCACATCACGGAGCACCTTCCCGCTTTCGCAAAGCCCCGTCATGGAGCCCGTATAACAGATCATCGGCACATCGCCAAGACCGATCGCCTGTCCCCACGGACGCGCAGCCTGGAACATGCGGCCTGTCGCAATGACGATCTTCACGCCCTTATCCATCGCGCTTTTCAGGACCTTCTTTGTGTAGTCCGAAAGAGAAATATCATCATGAAGCAGTGTATCATCCAAATCAATCGCTATTAATTTGATCGCAGACATAAGTACCTCTTGTGTAAAATATAAAATCATAATTTCATGGAAATCTTTGATTCACCCTCCGTGAATCTTTTCATGTTTCCTATTATATCACAAAAGGAAACGCCCGAAGACGTGTAAATGAAATTTCAAAATTTTGTTTCTATTTTGAAAAAAGAAAAAGCCACCCGCATACGGATGACTTTTCACCTATTTCTTACTTCTTCAAAAGGCCGAGACTGTTCAGCCACTGGTTCATTTCCTTGTCATTGCCATCATAACGGAAGCCCTGTGCAAAGGAAGCGCCCTTTACGACCGTCTTCATATGCTCAATGCTCTTGTCAATGGAAGATCCGCCGCTGGTGCAGAAAGGAACGATCGTCTTTCCGGAGAAATCTCCGCTTTCAAGGAATGTGTCGATGATCATCGGTTCCTGGTACCACCAGATCGGATAACCGACCATGATGACATCATACTTGGAAAGGTCTGCCTTGCCTGCGATAGCCGGACGTGCATTGTCCTTCTGTTCCTGCTTAGCGCGGTCCGTCGTGGCATCGTACTCACCCGGATACGGATCAGCCGCTTCGATACGGTAAATATCTCCGCCCGTCAGTCCCTGAATCTTTTCAGCAGCTGCCTTCGTATTTCCCGACCAAGAGAAATAAGCAATCAGTACCTTCTTGCCGGAAAGACTAGCCTGCTGCTGCGCCGTCGATTTTGCAGGCGTCGGAGATGCAGCGCTTCCGCCGCAGCCTGCCGCCAGACCGAGGCCTAAAATCATGAAAATGACCATTAAAATCTTTTTGAAATTCATGTTCCACCCTCCCATGCTAAAAATAAAATCTTGTTATCTTCAATGTAATCCTGCATGGAAATGATGTCAAATACCCATCATTTATTGCCTGTCATGCCTTAAGTGTATGGATGAAAAATCATCCTCTTTATATATTACCGGATATGAAAAAGCCCCTCAGATCTCTCAAAAAGGGACTTTTTATTAAAATAACCCGAAAAGATTGATAGCAGTTAAATCAACCGCATTTCTTTTGCGTACACAGATTATACAGTTGCAGCGTTTCCTTAAATCCGTTATTGTCCGAATTCATAGGTAAGCTCCATCTCTAATTTTTTATACTCAATCCACAACTCTTTTATCTCTTCCGAGGTCTCTGGTTTAAATGCCCCTCTCCATCAACTAAGGCGCGCCATGGTTTTATTTTCTCCCACATTTTGTCTAATTTGGATTTTGTTTCTTCATAATTCATGGCTTCTTTACCCCCCTTTAAGATGAACATTTACCATATACTCAGCTTCCCATTCAGAAAATCCATAGAATCATATTTGTCAAAAGTTTATAAAATCAATATCCACTGATTTTATAATCATTTAGGCCCTTCTTATCGCAAAGTTAATACCACGCTAAAATCACAGATTTCTTATAATCTCCCTGCTTCGCATGTTCCATCAAATACGGTATAACATGGCCTATGTAAAAGCCAGTTCCACAATCATCTTTTTTCTCAATGGTGATTTCACCTGTTTTTCTGTTAATTGTGACAATTCCATCTCCCCATTCTTGATTGTTCTCAGGGAAATAAGAGCAACTAGCAATATCATCTGTCAACTTTATCAGGTCTATTCTTACCATTAAGATTCACCGCCTTCGAATAATTATATTTCCGTTCAGTTATTCTATGAGCCTCATCATAAGAGTATTTATATCGATTCATTAATTCATACTCAAGGCGTTCATGCTTTATTAGTATTATATCACATTCATATAACTTTCCCGGAGTGTGTCAAGAATCTTGTGTAACCTCTAACCTTTAGAACCATAGCGTTCTTCGAATAACTGCTGCAGTTCATAGGAACATTTACTGAATCCCTTCATCTGCCTGGATTCGAACTGCTTGTTGTAATCACTGGCTATTGCACATGTGAACCGATCCAGTGAATCCTCGTTGGGGAACTGTTCTTTCTTTCGGATGTTTTTCTTATACTTCTTATTAAATGACTCAATCGGATTTGGGAGTGTAAAATAGTTTGTGTAAATCGGTATTGCATGAATCTACTTTATGCCCCATACTGGGGTAAACAAAGATAAGGACGGTAACAGAATGGCAAA
>CDYT01022887.1_pt1 | contig 10914 bp, 9 predicted proteins | sample 557541 | NCBI WGS metagenome assembly CDYT01 (sample SAMEA3182060, study PRJEB8094) | gut metagenome | biome: human; feature: gut; material: Stool; isolation source: human stools | place: Canada | collected 2013-01-15
ATTTTCGCCGCGGCGTGTACGTGGCGAAAATTCCCTGACTCAAGCGCCTTGGGCGCGTTCACCAGTCCGCAGACTGGTGAGGGGGGATCTAAAGGGGGGACGCAGTCCCCTCTTTACGCGTGCTCCGCCTCGTACTTCTTCAGGAACTCCACCAGGGCCTCCACACCCTCCTTGGGCATGGCGTTGTAGATGGACGCCCGCAGGCCGCCCACGCTCTTGTGCCCCTTCAGATTGTCGAAGCCCGCGGCCTTGGAGGCGGCCACCACGTCGGCGTCCTGCTCCTTGCTGGGGGTGACGAAGGGCACGTTCATCAGGGACCGGTCCTCCTTGCGGACGGCGCCGGTGAAGAACTTGCTCTGGTCCAGAAAGTCGTACAGCACCGCGGCTTTCTCCACGTTCCGCTGGTTCATGGCCTCCAGACCGCCGTTCTTCAGCAGGTACTTGAATACCTTGCCGCAGCAGTAGATGGCCCAGCAGTTGGGGGTGTTGTACAGGGAGTCGTTGTCCGCGTGGGTCTTGTAGCTGAGATAGGTGGGCACGAACTGGGGCAGGTCGTCCCGCAGCAGATCCTCCCGGATGATGACCACCGCCATGCCGGCGGGCCCCACGTTCTTCTGCACGCCGGCCCAGATCAGGCCGTACTTGGTCACGTCGCAGGGACGGGAGAGGAACATGGAAGACTGGTCGCTCACCAGCACCTTGCCCTTGGTGTTGGGCAGGTGGAAATAGGTGGTGCCGTTGATGGTCTCATTTTCGCAGATGTAGACATAGTCCGCGTTGTCGGGGATGTCCAGATCGGAGCAGTCGGGGATGTAGGAGAAGTTCTTGTCCGCGGAGGAGGCGACGATCTTCACCTCGCCGTACTTCTGGGCCTCCTTGATGGCCTTCTTGGACCAGTTGCCGGTCTCCACATAGCAGGCCACGCCGTTCTTCATCAGGTTCATGGGCACCATGGCGAACTGCACGGTGCCGCCGCCCTGGACGAACAGGACCTTGTAGTTGTCCGGAATGCCCATCAGGGTCCGGAGATCGGCCTCCGCCTCGTCCCGGATCTGCTGGAACACCTTGGAGCGGTGGCTCATCTCCATGACGCACATGCCGCTGCCCCGGTAATTCATCATCTCGGCGGCGATCTCCTCCAGGACCTCCTCCGGCATCATGGCGGGTCCGGCGGAGAAGTTGTAGGTACGTCCGTACTTCATGCTGATTTCCTCCAAACTTTTTGAATTTTGGGTCTCGCATCGGCGCGCAGACATTCGTCTGTATCCACTTTCAGTATAGCACAGAATTCCAAAGAATCAACCGGAAAAGCGGCTGCGGGAAGGGGCCGGCGGCCGGCAAAAAAGGTTCTTTTTTGGAGAAAAGAGATGGGAAGAGCGGGGCGGTTCCCGGAGAAATTGTGATTTTTGACGTGGTTTTGGGCCTCCGGACGCCGTTTTGAAACACCGGGAATTTCCGGCGGTCCTCCGGCCGGCGGCGGAGGCGGTTGCAAAAAAATCCGCGCTGCCGTATAATCTTGCCAGAATGACCCGCCCGGCGGTCCGCCGGGCAGAAGGAGGGAGAGGGCTTGGCACGAGAGACGGGAGAGGGCCGGACCCATGTGGGGCTGTATGTCCGGGCCATGGTCAAGTGGCTGGTGGTGGCGCTGGTCACCGGCGGCTGCTGCGGCGTGGTGGGCGCCCTGTTCCACATCGGTGTGGAGCGGGCCACAGAGCTGCGGGAGGCACACCCGTGGCTGCTGTGGTGCCTGCCGGCGGCAGGACTGGTGATCGTGGCCTTTTACAAGCTGACCAGGACGGAGGGCCAGGGCACCAACGACATCATCGAGGCGGTGCACCACGGCAAGCCCCTGTCCATCTGGCTACTGCCTGCCATCTTCCTGGGGACGATCCTCACCCACCTGTGCGGCGGCAGCGCCGGGCGGGAGGGGGCAGCCCTCCAGATGGGCGGCACCATCGGCCGCCACGCGGGGAGCCTGTTCAACCTGGATGACCGGGACCTGCGCACCGCCACCATGGCGGGCATGGCCGCCTTCTTCTCCGCCCTGTTCGGCACCCCCCTCACTGCCACGGTGTTCGCCATCGTGGTCATCAGCATCGGCGTGGTGTACCATGTGGCGTTCATCCCGTGCCTCACCGCCTCCCTGGTATCCTACTGGATCTCCCTGGAGATGGGGGTGGCGCCCACCCGCTTCGCCGTGGCGGCGCCGGAGCTGGAGGAGCTGATGCTGCTGCGGGTGGCGGCGCTGGGGGTGGGGTGCGCCCTGGTGTCCGTCCTGCTGTGCCGGACACTGCAGTTTGCAGAGCATCAGATGAAAAAGCGCCTGCCCAACGCCTGGCTGCGGGTGGTGGTGGGGGGCTGCGCTGTCATCGCCCTGACGTATCTCTGCGGCACCCGGGACTACAACGGCGCCGGCATGGACATCATCGCCGCCGCCGTGGAGCAGGGCACCGCCCGGCCGGAGGCGTTCCTGCTGAAGATCCTGTTCACCGCCGTGACCCTCTCCGCCGGGTTCAAGGGCGGCGAGGTGGTGCCCTCCTTCTTCGTGGGGGCCACCTTTGGCTGCGTGGCGGGGCCGCTGCTGGGGATCCCCGCAGGCTTTGCCGCGGCGCTGGGCCTGGCGGCGGTGTTCTGCGGCGCCACCAACTGCCCCCTGGCGTCCATCTTCCTGTCCGTGGAGCTGTTCGGGGACGGGGGCCTGCTGTACTTCGCCCTCATCTGCGGCATCAGCTATATGCTCTCGGGCTACAACGGGCTGTACTCCAGCCAGACCATCCTCTACTCCAAGCTGAAGGCCCAGTATATCAATGTGCACACCAACGCCCATCACGCCGGGGAGCCGGTGGATCCCTTCCGCCAGGAGGGCACGGCGGGCGATGGGACGTCCCCCGGCGAGAAAACCTGATCGGAGTCAAAAAACGGGACCGCCCAAAGGGCGGTCCCGTTTTTGCGGCGCGGAAGGGGGAGGCTCAGTCCACCGGCTTTGTCAGCTCCGTGGGGCAGGGCTCGCCGGCGGCCATCTGGCAGATGCCGCCGATGCCGCAGGCCACCATGCTGGCCACGGCGGCGTCGGTGTAAAAGGCCATGTGCTGGGTCATGATGACATTGCGGAACTGGTGGAGATAGAACCAGTTCCGGTTGGGCAGGATGTCCACCCGGTGGTCGGCGTGGATAATGCCCTCGTCTCCCTCCACGGTGTCCATGCCCAAGGCGCCGATCTTGCCGGTCTCGATGCCCTCGATCAAGGCCTCGATGTCCGCCATCTCCCCCCGGGAGCAGTTGATGATCACCACGCCGTCCCGCATTTTGGCGATGGTCTCCCGGTTGATCAGGTGGCGGTTGGAGTCCAGCAGGGGCATGTGCAGGGTGATGATGTCCGACTGGGCCAGCAGGGTGTCGAAGTCCACATAGTCCACCAGCTCCTTCGCAGCCGGGTTGGGGCGCAGGTCATGGGCCAGCAGACGGCAGCCGAAGCCGGAGAGGTTCCGGGCCACCTGGACGCCGATGCGGCCGGTGCCGATGATGCCCACGGTCAGGTCCTTCATCTCCCGGCCCTGGAGGCCGCCCAGGGAGAAGTCGTTGACCTGTCCCCGCCACAGGGCCTGCTTGTACTGCCGCAGGCACATGAGCATCAGCATGACAGTGAAGTCCGCCACGCCGTTGGGGGCGTAGCTGGCGTTGCACACCCGCAGGCCGATGGCCCTGGCGTGGTCCAGGTCGATGTGGTCATACCCCACCGTGCGGGTGGAGAGATACCGCACCCCCTGGGCGTAATAGGCGTCCAGCAGGGCGGCGCCCAGCCGGCCCTGACCCAGGGTGGACACGCCGGCGCAGCCGGCGGCCAGATCCGCGTTTTCCAGCGTGGGCACCGCGTCGGTGACGGTCAGCTCCACGCCGTGGAGGGCCGCCTGCCGTTCCAGATCGGCCCGCTCGTCGGGGCGGGCCTCATATACACAGATTTTCATGGGTTCCTCCTGTCAGAAGGCGGCGTCAGCGCTCCAGCAACCGCCGGGCCACCTCCACATTTTTATGCTCCATGTCCTGGAGCCGCCGCACGGCGGCGGCCTGGGCCTCCGGGTGCCCCGCCTGGACCATGCACTGGTCGATCATGGACCGGAGATTCTCCTCCGTCAGGTCCGCCAGATCCACGAACTGCTCCTGCCCGATGTACCGCAGGAAGGCGGAGACCTTGGGGTCGTACACCACGCCCGCCAGGGGGATCCCCTGGCCCGCGGCGAAGATCAGGGCGTGGAGGCGCATGGCCACCACCGCCTGCATCCGGCTCAGGGCGCCGATGATGGTCCCGGCGCCACCGGGGTCGTTCAAAAAGTAGTGGGGGATGGAGAGCCCTCTGGCGGCCAGCTGTCCCGCACCGGGGTCCTGGTGCTTTTCCGCCGCCAGGAAGATGGGCGTCAGGCCATAGGTCCGGTAGGCGTACTCCGCCGCCGCCCGGAAGAAGGGGGCCTTCTCCTCAAAGCCCTTCCACCGCCGCAGGGCGAAGCAGAGATACTTCCCCCGGGGCGGGATGCCCGCCCGCAGCAGCAGGCTGTCGGTCTTGTCCTCCGGGGCCCGGGGCAGCGTCAGGGCCGGGTCGGCGGTCAGCAGGATCTCCGGCCTGGTGACGCCCATGCTCCGCAGCTCCTCCAGGGAGTCCGGCTCCCGCAGGGTGATGGCGTCCACGCTCTGGTTGATGACCCGGGCGGTCAGCTTCCGGTGGTTTTCCCGGATGACGGGGCCGATGCCGCAGCCGTACATCTGCACCCGGCTGCCCGCGTGCTTGGCGGCCCGGATGTTGGCCAGATAGAACCACAGGGACCGGCGGGAGGTCACATCCTGGATCAGGCTGCCGCCGCCGTTGATATACAGGCGGCTGCTGCTCATGGCGGTGTGCCAGGCCAGCAGGTTGGACCGGTGCACCGCCTGGACCCGATAGGTGAGCCGGGTGCTCTTGGGGTCCTTGCTGAGGACGGTGATGGGCATGTCCTGGTCGATGGAGCGCATCTCCTGGAGGATGGCCTCCAGAATGGCGTCGTCTCCGGCATTGCCCCGGCCGTAAGCACCGCAGATCACCACCCCGTCCCGGGCGGCAGCGGGCCGCCGGTGGCGGCGGAGGATGGATTCGTAGATCTGCAGCTGAGTGGCCACGGTCTTTTGGATGGAGAAGTGGGTGGAGGCCTTTTCATAGAGCTTCTCCCCCAGCCGGTGCCGCAGGTCGTCGTCATTGCCCAGGGCGGCCAGATAGCCGCCCAGCGCCTGCCAGTCGCCGGGCTGGAACAGGTAGCCGTTCACATCCTGGTCGATGAGGTAGGGGATGCCCCCCACAGCGGTGGCCACGGTGGCCAGGTGGAACCGGGTCCCGTCCGTCAGGGCGTAGGGGAAGGTCTCGGACAAGCTGGTCAGGGCGTTGATGTCCAGGGCGGCATAGAACGGGTCCATACCGCCGGAGATCCAGCCGGCGAAGCACACCTGCTCCTGCACGCCCAGTTCCCGGGCCAGGGCAGCGAGCTTGTCCTTTTCCGGGCCTTCGCCGGCGATCACCAGCCGCAGCCGGGGACACTGGGCGTATCCCGCGGCAAAGCCACGGATCAGCGTGGACATATCCTTCACCGGGTTCAGCCGGGCGGCGATGCCCACCACCACGCTGTCTCTGTCCACATTCGCGCCCAGGCTCCGCAGATACGCCAGCCGGTCCCCCTGGGGGGCCGGGGGCGTGAAGTCGATGCCGTTATAGATGGCGTAGAACCGATCCGGGGGGAATCCCCGGGAGATCAGCAGGTCCACCATGGCGTCGGACACGCCGATCCGGTAGTCCAGCTTCCGCAGGGCCAGGGCGTTGATGGTGCCGAAGGTGAGATGGCTGAAGGGCCGGCCCATATAGTCCAGCCGGTAGTCGCTGTGGACGGTGGTCACCACCGGCAGCCCGGTGGGCCTGCGGAGCATGGCACCGATCATATTGGCCCGGGAGCCGTGGCAGTGGATGAGCTCGTAGCCGCCCTCCTTGATATAGGCTGCCAGCTTCCGCCGGGTGCGGAAGACGTTGTTGCCGCCGAAGATCATGGTGGGAATGCCCATCTGCCGGGCCTCCTCGGCAAAGGGGCCGTCCCGGAAGCACACCAGCTGGGCGGTGATGGTCTTGTTCAGATTTTGCAGCAGGCTCAGCACATGGGTCTTGGCGCCGCCGGAGTCTCCGCCGCTGATGAGATGGATGACTTTCATGTGATGCCTTTCTTCTCTCTTTCGCAAATGGGGGGTTGTGGAATCGCGGAAAATATTATACAATACCAACCAGATATTGTCCAGACGACAAACGCCAAATACAGGCGCAGCTGCGCCGTTTACGGAGGAGACCATGGAACAGAAAGCAAAGCGCGTAGGAAAATTCAATGTCATCGACATCATCGCCGTCATCCTGATCCTGGCGGTGGTGGCCTTTGGCGCCTGGAAGCTGCTGGGCAGCAGGGACGGCGGCGAGGCCGGGGAGAGCAGTATGGTACAGGTGACCTATGTGGTCCGGGCCGAGGGCGTTCCGGTGGAGTTGTATGAGAACTGCCTGGAGCACCTGCCCTCTCCCCTGATGGCCTCCGGCGCCCTGGTGGGCGGCCAGATCGAGAGCGTGGAGAAGGCACCCTATTACATCCTGGGCCCCGACGGACAGTGGGTGGAGGACCCGGACCATGTGACGCTGTACTTCACCGCCACCACGGAGACCCCGGCGGGTGAGGTGATGACCACCAAGGTGGGGGACCAGGAGGTCCGGATCGGCAAGACGGACTACATCCTCAAGAGCGAGTACATCGAGATCCAGGGCGGCACCATCGTGGACGTGACCTGGGAGGAGCCGGCCGAGGGCTGAGAAAAAGCGCATCTGAAACAGAACAGGCGCCCGCCTCATTTTCAATGAGGCGGGCGCCCGCTTTTTCACATGGCCCTTGGCGCGCCCGGATCATCCGTCCGCGGAGGGGACCGGACTCCAACTCTTCCAGGCGTCTTGGTTCAGCAGGTTCTCCGGCAGTTCGCCCCGCCAGGCCCGCTGGAGATTTCCGGCAAAAAAGGAATACCGCCCCGCGTGCAGCCTGACGCCGTCGGGATACCCAGCCGTATGGGGCGTGAGGAGCACATTGGGGAGCGATCTCAGCTGGCTGGCCTGAGGGAGCGGCTCCTCCTCATAGACATCCAGACACGCGCCGGCGATCTGATGGCGGCGCAGCGCCTCGATCAGGTCCGCCTCGTGGACGACGGAGCCCCGGGCCGTGTTGACCAGGACGGCGGAGGGCTTCATCCGCCGGAATGCCTGCCGGTCCATCAGATGCCGGGTCTCCGGCGTGGCCGGCACGTGGAGGGATACCACGTCGCTGCGCTCCAGCAGCTCCTCCAGGCGGACGTTCTCCACACCCTGGATGCACTTCGGATGGCGGCTGTATCCCAGGACGTTCATGCCGAAGGCCTGGCACAGGGCGGCCACCCGCTGCCCGATGGCCCCGAGGCCGATGATGCCGGCGGCCTTTCCCAGGAGCTCCCCGCCGGAATAGCACAGCTCCCGGCTGTCCCGGCGCGCCTTCAAAAACGTATCCAGATAGACGATGTTTTTGAACCATCCCAGGATCAGCGCCATGGTGTGCTCCGCCACCGCGGCGGCGTTGACGCCGGCGGCGCTGCACACGAGGATCCCCCGCCTGGTGCACTCCGCCAGATCCACGTTGTCAGATCCGGCCCCGGTTTGGATCATCCGCAGCTTCGGGGCCCTGTCCAGAAGGGCGGCGCTGACCGGGAGGTGCTCCGGAATGAGGGCCTCCGCGTCCTGCAGGCAGAGGTCGTCCGGCCCGGTGAGGGCCACCTTCCAGTCCGGGGGGAAGAACGCCCGGATCCGGGCCGCCGTGTCCGCGGAAAAGCGGCCGATGATGACCAGGTTCACGGCCGGGGCCTCACAGGGAATTCTTGCCCCGGACCATATACTTGCCCGCCGGGGCCTCCGCCAGGACCCTGCCGTCCTCCACGGAGAGCCGGCCCCGCAGCCACACCTGCCGGATGCCGCCGGCGGTGACGAAGCCCTCGTAGGGGTTGTAGTCCACGTTGGCCACACAGTCCTCCGCCCGGATCACATGGCTGGCGCCGGGGTCGTACACCACGATGTCCGCGTCGCTGCCGGGCCGCAGCACGCCCTTCCGGGGATACAGGCCATACAGCCGGGCGGGATTTTCGCTGAGGAGGCGGCACATCTGGGCGGCGCTGATCTTCCGCTTGGCCACACCGTAGGAGTAGATCAGCTCTCCCCGGGTCTCCACGCCGGGCAGGCCGCCGGGGATCTTGGTGAAATCCTCCCGCCCCATGTCCTTCTGGGCCAGGGTGAAGGAGCAGTGGTCCGTGGACACGGTCTGGATGGCGCCCCGCCGCATCCCCTTCCACAGGTACTCCTGCTCCGCCTTGTCCCGCAGGGGCGGCGCGCAGACGTATCGGGCGGCGGAGGAGTAGTCCTCGTTGAAATACACGCTCTCGTCCAGCAGCAGGTACTGGGGGCAGGTCTCCACGTATACCGTCTGCCCCCGCTTCCGGGCGTGGTCCACCTCCAGCAGGGCCTCCCGGTTGGTGAGGTGGACGATGACCACCGGCGCGTCCGCCGCCTGGGCGATCCGCAGCAGGCGGCTCACCGCCTCCGCCTCCAGATAGGGGGGGCGGGTCCGGGGATGGGAGGCGGGGGACAGTTCGCCGGCGGCCTTCCGCTCGGCGATCATCCCGTCGATGACGCCGGCGTTCTCACAGTGGAACCCGGCAATGCCCCCCAGGCGCTTCAGCTCCTTCAGGGCCCAGTAAATCTCCTTGTCCCCCAGCATCATGGCGGGGTAGGTCAGGTACATCTTGAAGGAGGAGATGCCCTGGGCGAACATGTCCGGCAGCTCGGCGCGGATGGACTCGTTCCAGTCGTCGATGGTCATGTGGAAGCCATAGTCGCAGAAGGCCTTGCCGTCCGCCTTCCGGTGCCACAGGTCCAGCCCGTAGTGGAGGGACTCCCCCTTGTTGGGGCAGGCGAAGTCGATGACCGTGGTGGTGCCGCCCCGGAGGGCCGCCTGGGTGCCGGTGTAGAAGTCGTCCGCCGTGGTGGTGTTCGCCACATCCAGGTCGAAGTGGGTGTGGGCGTCGATAAAGCCGGGGAAGAGGAAGCAGCCGGTCACGTCCACCACCTGGTCCGCCGTCTGGGGCCCCCGGCCCATCCAGGCGATCTTCTCCCCATTCAGCAGGACATCGGCCCGCCGCTGGCCTGCGCCGGTGATCACCGTTCCGCCCTTGAGCAATGTTGTCATCAAAAAACCTCCCTTGTATGGCCGGCGGCGCTCCGCGCCTGCCTGCCGGATTGCCGGGATTCCCCCGGCGGCTATTGTTTTCCTCAGTATATCACCCATCTGCCGGGATTACCAGAATCGCCGCGGAAAAAGTTTGCGGTTTTTCCGCCGGGGGAGAGGAACCGGAGAAACGACCAGGGCCGGAGGCGTCCGCCTCCGGCCCTGTGCCGTTCACTTCATCTCCGCGCTCTTCTCCCAGGCGGCGATGACCGCCTCCATCACCGCGCTGCGGAAGCCGCCGGCCTCCAGCGCCCGGACCCCCTGGATGGTGGACCCGCCGGGGGAGCAGACCGCGTCCTTCAGCGCGCCGGGGTGTTTCCCCGTCTCCAGCATCAGCCGGGCGGTGCCGATCAGCGTCTGGGCGGCGCACTCCAGCGCCATGGGACGGGTGAGGCCGCAGGCCACGCCGCCGTCCGCCATGGCCTCGATGAACAGGTCCACGAAGGCCGGGCCGCAGCCGGCCACGGCGCTGCCGGCATCCATCAGGTGGTCGTCCAGGGGCAGCAGCCGCCCGGCGCCCGCCATGTTCTCCAGGAACAGGGCCTCCTCCTCTGCTGTGACGCCGTCACAGGTGTAGAAGATCACGCCCTCCCCGATGGCGGAGGGGGTATTGGGCATGATGCGGATCAGGGGATAGTCCCCGCAGCCCCGCTTCCGCAGGTCCGGGATGGTCAGGGCCGCCGCCATGGACACCAGCACGAACCGGTCCTTCCGTGCGGCCAGCACCGGGCCGATCTCCTCCATCAGTCCCGCCACCAGATAGGGCTTGACCCCCAGGAAGATGTAGTCCGCCTGTTCCGCCACCGCGGCGTTGTCCGCCGCCTGGCAGCCCAGCTCCTTGGCCAGGGCCTCCGCCTTGGCGGCGGTGCGGTTGGCCAGCAGGATCTCCTCGCCGTCCAGCCGCTTCCGGGCCGCCCGGGCCAGGGCACCGCCCATGTTGCCGGTGCCGATAAAACCAAATGTCGCCATTTCAGATCAACCTCTTTTTCATTATCAGAATCAGGCAGTCAGCCCCGCTTTTTCCCGGGGCACCACCCGGCCAGCCCCATGGCGCCGCCGGCCAGGATCACCAGCCCGTAGACAGCGCAGGGGAAGTACAGCTGCGCCGGCTCCATTCCGGCATCCGGCCCGCCGGATACGGAGAGCATTCGCCAAAACAGCCCCATCGCCGCGGCGGCACAGACCGCCGCCAGAATGCCCAGCACCCGCTTCGGGTACCCGGCGGGGAAGCGCCATGCGGCCAGCAGGATCGCCGCCGCAGTCAGGGAGAGGAAAATCGCCGCCATCGAGATCATCCTTTCTCAAACAGAGCTTGGGCCTCCGGCAGGGCTCACCGCACCTGCCCCTCGCCGTAGATGACGTATTTGCAGGAGGTCAGCTCATCCAGCCCCATGGGGCCCCGGGCGTGCATCTTCTGGGTGGAGATGCCGATCTCCGCCCCCAGGCCGAACTCGCCGCCGTCGGTGAACCGGGTGGAGGCGTTCACATATACCGCCGCCGCGTCCACACGGTCCAGGAAGTGCTGGGCCTTGAAGTAGTTCTTCGTGATGATGGCCTCGGAGTGCTGGGTGCCGTGGGC
>CDYT01018312.1_pt1 | contig 10753 bp, 16 predicted proteins | sample 557541 | NCBI WGS metagenome assembly CDYT01 (sample SAMEA3182060, study PRJEB8094) | gut metagenome | biome: human; feature: gut; material: Stool; isolation source: human stools | place: Canada | collected 2013-01-15
TCCTCCGCCTCCTGGACGTTGTAGTCCTGGGCCATCCGCAGGTTGTGCTGGGTGGGGATGGAGTCCACGTCGTCCACGCCGGTGTACTCATTGATGATGAGGCCGATGCCGCCCTTGGCCCGCTCGGTGTAATAGGCGATCAGGCGGGGGGTAGCGTTGCCCCGGATGTCCGCCAGGTCCGTGCCCATGGGGGACATGACGGCCCGGTTGCGGATGGTGAGGCCGCCGATGCGGCCGGGTTCAAAGAGCTTTTCGTATGCCATTGGTCAGTCCTCAAAATTGCGGTTGTGGCCGAAGTGACCGGGGTTGGCCAGGGGCTCGATGGTGGCCACCCAGCGGTTGGTGTAGTTGAAGAAGCCGGCCACAAAGGCGGCCTCCAGGATCTCATGGTCGTTGAAACCGGCCTTGCGCAGGTTGTTCACCTGGGTCTCGTCGATCTCGTCGGGGTGCTTGGTGACGTACCAGGCGTACTCGCACAGGGCGTACTGCTTCTCCGTCAGCAGGGGCTTGGCGGAGCGGAAGTTGTAGCTGAGCTTGTCCACCAGCATGGGGTTCTTGGTGTAGCCCCGCAGCGCGTCGCCGTGAGTGGTCAGGCAGTAGGAGCAGCAGTTGACGGAGGAGACCACCACGCCGATCATCTCCTTATCAGCGTTGGTGAGATAGCAGGTGTCCGGATTGAACAGGGACCCCTTGAAGTCCAGGAAGCCGATGTACTGGGAGGCATTCAGCGGCAGGATCTTGAACAGGTTGTTGATGAACCCCCAGTTCTTCTCCATGGTCTCCACATTCTCGTTGAAGACGGCGTACTCTTTGTTGGTCATCTCATTGCGGTCGGGCTTTTCCAGCCGGGACAGCTTTTCATCAAATTCCAGTGCCATAGTGTGATCCTCCTGTTAATAAAAGTAAGCTTATTCTACCACGTCCGAAGCCGTGTGTAAAGGCACACAGGCGCGGCAGAAAACCCTCTGCCGCGCCTGTCGGGTTGCACTCAGTCCACCGGGCAGATGGCAAAGCATCTGGTGGGGAAGCCGGTGCCGTCCTTCAGCTTGGGGAAGCCGATGACGATGATGCTGCCCACCGGGGGCACCTGGTCCAGGTTCCGCATGACCTCGATCTGGATGCGGTCCACCTCCAGGATGTACTGCTCGCCGGGATAGGGATAGGCCCCCTCCTTGGTGGTGACGGTGGCGGGGTCGGTGTCCGCCGGCTCATGGCCGATGGCGCCGATGTTCCGCTCCTCCACCAGCCACTGGATGGCCGCCTTGTCCCAGCCGGGATAGTGGGGCTGGCCGTTCTCATCGGGGTTGTCCAGGTTGGACTTCTTGTACCAGTCGGACCGGAAGGCCACGAAGGCGCCCTCGGGGATCTTACCGTACTGGGCCTCCCAGGCCTTCAGGTCGTCCACCGTCAGCATGAAGTCGGGGTTGGCGGCGCACTCGGCGGACTTGTCGATGACCACCAGGGGATACATCAGCTCCTGGACGGTGATCGCGCTCATATCCCGGCCATTGCCCCAGAAATGACGGGGCACATCGGTGTGGGTGCCGTACTGGCTGGCCACGCTGTACTGGATGCAGCGCATGGGAGCCATCATGTCATCGGGGGTGCCCTCCGCATAGTCGAACAGCAGGTCCGCCTGCAGGGGCTTGAAGCCAAACCAGTGGGGGGTCTCGGGGCTCAGCTCGTGCGTCAGGTCCACCCACTTGTACTTGGGGGACTTCAGCTCCTTTACGGTATCCCACAGTTTCAAATTCGCCATAATGTGTATCCTCCTTTTCATGTGACGGGTTGCTTGTCTCCAAACGCGGTATGCGTCTCGATAGAAGCAGTATACAGGGAAATGAGAGAATTTGCAATTCGCGAAGTGTAAAAAAATGGCTGTCCGCTCATGGCGGTCATTTGTCTTTTTTGTTTTTTGCGCCATTTTTCCCCGCAAGGCCGGCCTCCCTCTGTTCATCGGCGCGGTTCCGGGACCTGGATGCCTGATAACAGCGCGCAAAAGGGACGCGGCCCAATGAGCCGCGTCCCTCCTTTTCTCATTCCTCCGGCGGCACCGCCAGCTGAAAGGTCTCCCAGGTGTGCTCCGCCGCCTCCACCTGGGCCCAGGTGTATCCGGCGTCCTCGCACTCCTGCCAGGTGAGGTACCGGAAGTAGAACTCCACCCCCAGGTGGCAGGGCAGGATGTCCAGGATGATCCGCCGGATCTGGTCAAAGCCCTCCGGCTCCCCCGCCACCTCCGGGAAGATCACCCGCAGCTGTCCGTCCCCCATCTCGATGGCCCGGGCCTTGATGCCGCAGCCCCGAAGGGTGGCATCGATGGCGCTGGGCGTCAGGCTGTCGCCGTCGATCTGCAAAAGAGCCGCGATGGCGGCCCTCCGGTCCGCCGCCGTAAAGGCTGCGGGGCGCCGGGCGAACAGGGTCTCCCGCCGCGTCAGCCCCTCGTCCTCCGCCGTGGCAGTCAGGGACTCCCGCTCGATGACCGCCAGCCGGCTGTCCGCCGCGTCCAGTCCCGCCCCCAGGGCGCAGACCGCCGCGCCGCTGACCGAGTGCTCTGTCAGGTCATAGATGCCCAGAGGGGCCAGCAGGTTCCGGAGATATGCCTCATACATCGCCGTCATCCTCCATCTCCGTGATGGTCACCGTCCCCAGCACCGGCAGCCTGGCGTCGTCCGCCGCCAGGTCCGCGGCAGGGGACAGCAGCCGGTAGTTCTCCACGCCCTCCACGTGGTACAGCAGGTCTCCCAGCTCCGCCAACAGCACCGCCTTCCCCAGCCGCCGTCCGCTGAAGAAGCCGGCCAGCGCCTGCTCCGCCGCGGCCTTCACGGCGGAAAAGTCCGTCCCCTCCCGGACGGCCAGCTCCGCGGAGACGCCGATCTCCGCCGCCGCAGGGGCCTTGGCCTGGACATCCACGGCGATCTCCCGCCGCTCCTGCAGGTCCGCCTGGACCTCCTGCAGCAGCTCCGCCCCCGGCAGGCCGGCCTCCGTGGCGATGTACACGTCCACCGTGCCGATGCCCCGGGCCCGGCCCACCGCCCGGGCCGCCGCCACGCCGCTGTGGCCCATGGCCGTCTGCTCATACCAGGCGGCGTTGGCGCCGTTGGGCAGCCGCTGATAGCTCTCCAGGATCCGGCTTCGGAGGCTCTCGTCGTCCTCCTGGTCGCTGCCGCCGGTGAAGGGCGCCGGATTGGTGCACCCGGTGATCCCCACCGGGCAGGCGGTGAGGATCCGGATGGTCCCCGCCGCCGCGTTGCCGCTCCGCCCCGGCTCCAGAGCCTCCGCCGGTGCATCCACGGACAGTTGGCCGGCCTCCAGCACCGCCTCCGCCGTGGTCTGGAACCGCACCTGGTCCGCCGTCATGCACACGGTCCCGGCGGCCACGGTCAGTGCCGTGGCCGCCGCCTGCTCCACGGAGAACCGGAGAGTCCCCACCGCTTTTGTGGCCGCCGTCCGGGTGATGCCCCGCATCTGGGCGTGGTAGTCCAGATAGACGCCCTGGGCCGTCTGGGGAAAGCTCTGGTCCAGCACCCACTCCCCCTGGATGTCCAGGGCCTGGAGCTCCGCCGCCGCGGCGTACAGGCGCACCGCCAGGTCGCAGTCCGCCTCCGGCGTGAACCCCGCCCGCTGGGCAAAGGCTGCCAGCAGGGCCTGATAGATCTCCTCTGTGGTCTTCACACAACCGCTCCTCTCACGATACTTCCACGGTGACGGACAGGGAATCTCCCCGCCAGGTCATGGACGCCGTCACCCGGGCCCGGCCGCCGCCGGACTCCGCCAGGGTCACCTGGTCCACCGTCAGCCCCTCTTCCGGAGCAAGGGCCTCCGCCACATACTGCTCCGCCGCGCTCTGCCGCTGGGCGGCGGACAGCTGTCCCAGCTGCCACAGCCGGCTGCCCAGCTCCGGTAGAAAGGGGAAGGTCCCCCGCCGGGCCGTCAACCGGAAGAGCACCCGCTCCAGCAGGGCCTCCCGGCCCTCTGCCCGCCGCAGTCCCCCTGTGCCGTCCAACACATAGTCTCCGTTCCGCAGGGAAAGTCCCATCTCCACCCCTCCTCAGCAGTCGCAGGGCGCATAGGGCTCCCCGTTCACCGTCAGGCTCCCCTGGATGCGCACCGCGCCCCGCAGCTCGATCCCGCCGTCCTGCCGCAGATAGACGGTGTTTCCGTCCGGCCCGAAGAGGTATACCTCGCCGGGGCGCATTCCCGCCGGCACCTGGGCCTGCCGGGCGCCGGCCACGCACTGCTCCTCACCGCCGGGGCCGCCCTTGATCACCAGCACGGCGGACCCGCTCTCCGGCATCCACACATAGCCGCCGGGGCCGTAAACCGGCAGGGCCCGCACCTCGCCCCGGGTGACCACGCCCACGCTGTCCCCGGCGATGGTGGTCATGCCCAGGTCCGCGTCCGCCGTGGGCGGCGCGGGCTTGATCTGTCTCGATAGCCACATCTTATATCCGCTCCCTCAATGTCAGTGTGCTGACCTCCCCCGCCTCGGGAGAGGCCTGATTCTCCGCCTCCGCCACCCGGTACTCTCCGTCGATGCCCAGGGCCTCCAGCCGCAGCCGGACCACGTCGCCGGGAAATGCCAGGAAGCACCCGGCCAGCTCCACCTCGATGGTCAGCTCCTCCTCCCGGGACCGCTGGATCTGATACTCCCCGGTGTAGCGCATGGCCGCCCAGGTACTCTGGCCCGGGGTGTAGACCACCCGGCGGCACTGACCGCCCCGGGCGATCATGTCCTGGTTTTTCACGCTGTAGGACGCATTCCGGGTCTTGTCGATGACCAGCACCTCCGTCAGCACGCCGTAGTGGTCCTCCCGCAGGGTGCAGGAGAGGACCGGGCTGTCCGCGCCGATGATGATGCGCCGCCCGTCGTCCCGCTCCGGCGCCGCCACCAGCAGTCCGTCCCGCCGGAAGCGGGGCGCAAAGCCCCCATAGGTCCGGCAGAAGCTCTCCAGCACCTTCCACTGGCTGGTGCCGGAGGCCACGGTGTAGACGGAGCTGGCGGACACCGGCGCGATCTCCGCGGCGGTGATGCCGTAGGGCGTCACATGGCACCGGATGATCTCCGCCAGGGTGGCCCCCTGGTAGGTCACCGGCCGGGACTCGTTGTCCACCAGCCGGGCGGCATAGCCTCGGCCGCAGATGGTCACCGTCAGGCCGGATGCCGTCAGCTCCACCGCGTACTCATCCACGATGCCCCGCAGCAGCAGTCTGCCATCCTCGTCCAGCGCCAGGAATCCCGCCGCCAGATGCAGCGGTTCCGCCATGGTCCGGTCGTACACACAGGTGACGGTGTAGCTGTCGCAGGGCACGCTCCCGGTGTAGGTCAGGTTCCAGCGCAGCAGCGCCGGCAGTTCAAAAACCCGGTGGTCGCTGGTGATGATCCGTCCTCTCATGGTATCCGCACCCGGTCCCCCGGATAGATCAAGTTGGGGTTCTTGATCTGGGGGTTCGCCGCGATCAGGTCGGTCAGTGCCACGCCGTACCGCCCCGCGATCCCCCACAGGGTATCTCCTTTCCGCACCGTGTAGACCGCCGTCTGCCCTCCGGCGGCCGCGGCGCTGTCTCCGGTCCCGCCGCCGGAGGTCCCGGTCTCCACGGCCACCTCTGTCAGACCGCCGCCGGAGGCGGTGCCGTCCTCCCAGAAGGAGAAGCTGTACCGCACGTAGTCCGGCATCGGCTCCTCCAGCAGCTCCAGCGTCACGAAGTAGGCGCTGACGGTCCGCCACACCGGGTGCACCAGCAGCCCCGGTCCGGCCTGGTCAAAGACCTCTGCCAGCGTCCGGAACTCCTCATAAGCCCGCTCCCCCGCAAAGGTCCCCTCCCCACGGAGGACACGGTAGGTCCGTCCCAGGTCCTGCAGGCAGTATCCTCCCAGAGGCACCTTGTGGGCCGCCACCTGCCGGCGGTACTCCACGGCGTAGGTCTCCGGGTTGTGGGGCCAGGTGTAGTCCTTATAGCGCATGGGCTTCAACAGCAAGCCCTCACCTCCTCAGTCATACAGCTGAAATCCGCCGTCATACCGGCGGGCGTCCCGCTGAAAGGTCCGGGACAGGGCCTTGGCGCTGTCCCCGGTGCCGGTCTCTCCCTGCCGCTGGACCTCCCACAGCACGCCGGCTGTCTCCGCCCCCTCGTCACCGCCGGGCCAGGCAGACCCGGCCCCGCCGGGGGAGCGTCCCTCTCCCCCGGCTGCCTGCCGGCGGTAGGTCGGCAGCGGCAGGGCGGTCTCTCCGGCGCCAGCCAGGCCGGAGGCCGCCGCTCTCTGCCGCGCCGCGCTCTTCCGGGCCAGAGCCGTCCGCAGGGTCTCCCCCGCCGGGGCGGCCGTGTCCGCCGCCGATCCCTCCCCGGCGTCTGCCGCCGCGCTCCGGCGGACCTCCCGCCCGCCGGCGGCCATTTCCGAACGGCCCGTCCCGCGCTCCGCCGGGACCGCCGCCTCCCGCCGGTCCGCCGCTTGGGCGGAGGCGGTCTCCGATGGCTCCTCCGACGCGCCGCCCAGCATCAGCCGGGCCAGGGCTGTCCGCTGCCGCAGCAGCATCTCCCGGATGTACTCCATCTCAGCCCTCCTTCAGCGCCTGGAACCGGCCCTGGTCAAAGTCCCGGTTCACCGCCGCCGGGGCGGGGGAGGTGCCCTCCCCCGCCAGGCGGCGCAGCAGCGTCTCCATCTCTCCGGAGGTCAGCCGGGCCAGCACCGCCGCGCCGTCGTCGAACACCGGCGCTCCCTGGCGCAGGCAGCTCTCCGCCAGCACCTGGGCGTTGCACAGCAGGGCCCGCTCCAATGGCTCCTCCGCCAGCTCCCGGGTCCCCCGCCAGATCTCCAGCAGCCGCCAGGCCGTGGGCGGCCGCAGCTCGTCCAGCTCCTCCATCATGCCGTGGTCTCGATCCGCTTGGAGGCAACCACCGTCACCTTCTCCGCCACCATGGCGTTCAGCTGTCCCTCCTCCTGGATGGCGCTCCACTGACAGCCGCTGTAGATGACCTTCCGGTCCGGCTTGCAGATCACCAGGGAGAAGTCCCGCAGCTCGTAGAAGTTGATGCCGTCGCTCACCGCGTCCTCGGTGGCGTACAGCCGGGTCAGCTCCAGGGTGTACAGCTTCTGGCCCTCGATGGTGGCCACCGGCTCGCTCTCGCCGAAGGCCTCCACGCTCTGGCTGGACTTGGTGGCCCGGGCGGTGTAGCCCTGGACCACCGCGATCTTCTTCCCGTCCAGCTCCAGATAGATGTCCGCGCTGGTGGGAAATCCCTTTGCTTCCATACCGTCTCCTCCTTACACCGTGATGTGGACCGTCAGATAGATCTGATTCAGCCCGTGGGCCACCGCGAAGCTGAACTCCACCAGACACACGGTGGGGTCGTCCTCGGAGGGGCTCACCGTCACCTCGCCGTAGCTGTCGATGATCTCCTCCGCCACCTTGTTCTCCAGCTCCACGATCACCTGGGAGCGGATGGCGCTGCGGCTCTGGGCGGTGTTCTTGGCCCGGGTGAACTTGCTCCGCAGGGCCTGCCGCACCGCCGGGATCACGTCGTCCACGATGAGGATGGTGGTCAGCTCCCGCCAGGTGGTGTCCGCCGCGCCGCCGGTGGTGGTCCGGGTGGTGATGCCCCGCACCGGGGACACCACCCCCGCCACGCTCTCCAGGGGCGTCACGCCGCCCCGTACCAGCAGGTCGATATCGTTGTCGCTGTAGGCGGTGCTCAGGCCTCCCAGCCCCCGGACCTCGGCCCCGTTCAGGGGCACCGCCGGGTCCCGTCCGGAGGCGATGACCCCCGCCAGCGCTGCGGCGGCGAACACGCCGGGCAGCGTCTTTCCGCTGCTGTCCAGGGCATCGGGCCCCACCAGCACCATCCGTTCGCTGTTCAGGGCCGCCGCGTGGGTCACCAGCTCCGCCGCCGTCTCATCGTCGCCGCCCACCACGGCGATCCGCTCCATCCGGGCGGAGGAGGCCTCCTCCACCGCGGTCCGCAGGGCCTGCTGCACCGTCTCCTCGGCGCTGTCGCACACCAGGATCTGGGCCTCCCGCCGGCCCAGGGCCGCGAAGGCGTCCTGATAGTCCTTCACCGCCCCGGCCTCCGCCACCCGGACCGCCGCCACCGTTGCGGCGCCGTTGGCAAACAGCAGCCGCAGGATGGTGCTCATCCCAGGCGCGGAGGAGGCGTCCTCGCCGAAGGCCGCCACGCCCGCGGCATAGCCGGTCAGGGTCACCACCTCCCCGGCGGTGCCCTTTGCGGCCTTGGCTGCCACGCCGATGACCTTGGCGGCCCGCCCGGCGGACACCACGGTGGATGCGTCATAGGAGGAATACACCCCCGGTCTCTCATGCATGATCTCGCTCAAGTGGTCACTGCTCCCTTCAAAATAAAGTCCAAAAACATGGCGCTCTCATCCTCTGTCTGGGCCAGGAAATAGGCCCGGCACTGGAGCCGTCCCCGCCGGAGGAAGCTCTCCGTCCCCCGCTCCCAGGACAGGGCCTCCCAGCTCAGCTCCCCGGGACGGATGCCGGAGGGCAGTCCCCCCAGCAGCACCTCCGCCGCCGTCTCGCAGCCCGCCTCACAGTCCGCGGCCCGCTCTCCCCGGACCTCCACGGAGATCACCGCGTCCAACTGCTTGCCGTACCGCTCCCGCACCCGGCCTGTCTTGGGGTCGCTGACCTCCCCCAGGTAGTTGCAGAATCCCACGGTCCGGCTCTCCGCCGTGTCCACGGCCACCGCCGCCACCGGTCCGGCGTACCGTTTAGCCCGCTGATCCGGATAGGATGCCAGTGTGCACAGCCCCGCCGCATGCAGGGCGGAGACCACCGCGTCCCGGATCTGGTTCAGCTCCCGCATTCCGCCGCCTCCCGTTCCAGCTCCAGCGCCGCCCAGTAGTGGGACAGCCTGCCGCCGATGTAATAGGGCCTGCAGCTGCGCACCCGGAAGGTCAGTCCGTTCCACATCACATGGTCCGCCTCCCCCAGTACCATCTGCCCCAGATACAGCCACAGCCGCCCGTCCACCCAGCCGATGGGGGTCACGGTCTCCCGGACCTTCTCGTCCCGCTCCGTCACCGGCTGCAAAAACGCCCGCACGGACACGGTGGTATCCCCGGCCTGGACAGTGACCTTCTGGCCATACCGCGCCATCGCCTGCCACACCCAGTCTGTCATCCTCTCACTCCCCGAAATGCGAAATCCCCCGGCACCGTAAAGGGTGCCATCAGCCGCTGGGCGGTGCGGCGCAGCTCCGCCGCCTGGGTCCCCGCCTCTGCGGGACTTTGCACCTGCACGGACACGCTGCCCGCCGTAAAGCCGGACACTCTGTCGCCGCCCCGTGCCGCCGCCAGGTCCGCGGCGGCGGTGAAGGCCGCGGCACAGGGATACGCCTCGCCGCAGTCCTCCGCCGTTACCCCCGGCAGCAGCCGGCCCTTCCACCACTGCTCCGCCGCCTGGCACAGCGCCTCCAGCAGCGGCTCCTCGTCCTCCCCGGCTCCGGAGAGGGTCTTGGCCAGGGTCAGGATCGCCTCCTGCGCCCCGCTCATACCACCAGGACCTTGGAGGCCTCCGTGAACAGCTTGGCAAAGCCGGAGATGGAGGTGATGGCCGCCCGCTCCAGCTGGCGGTCGATGAGCTTGTCATACTCCACCGTGATCTCGCTGCCGCAGATCTGCTCCAGGGCGTAGTTCTTGTCCAGGCCGATCAGGATCCCCGCCGGCATGGCGGAGGTCCGCAGGAGCTTGGCCCCCAGGGGCGTGGTCAGGGTGCCGGTGCCCTGGAAGTTCAGCCCCGTCAGGGGATTCTGGAACTCATCCAGCTTCAGCATAGCCAGCATCACGTCGCTGCCCACCAGCATGGTGTTCATGGTGTAGGGGTCGAACTGGCTCCAGAACTCCAGCAGGGCGTCATAGGTCAGCGTCCCCTTGGTTCCGGACATAGGCTTGGTGCCGATGGTGTACTGCGCGGCGGCATTGTCGTTTCCGTCGCCGTCACGCAGCACGGCGATGGCGTCCTCCAGGTGCATCCGGCCGATGTAGGCGCCGATCTGCCGCAGCGTCACGGAAAACAGGTCCAGCCGCTGGAATCGGATGGCCTCATAGGAGGCCACCAGCATCCGTCCCCGCTTGTGGAGGCGCACCAGGTTCTCCTGGGTGCGGACGGTGGTCTCCGGGATCCGGGCGCCCTCCTCCACCCGGCGCAGGGATTTCTCCTCCTCACTGGGCACAGAGGCGATGGACCTGTAGTCCATGCCGTCGAATCTGGTCACCGTGGCGGTGATGGCCGGCAGGATGCTCTCCTCCTCCACCCCCTGCCGTACCACCCGGGAGACGAACTCCGGAAACAGCACGGCGGAATCGGAGGTGTGGAAGAATTTCTCCACCATGTCGCTCCCAGCGCCCTTCACATGGATGTCAAATCGCTTCAGCTGCCGCTGAAAGGCGTCCAGCCCCTCCAGGGGCGTGCCACGGTAGTGTTCGCTGGGATCCAGCTCCTCCAGAGTCTGGGAGAAGCTGCGGCCGCTGCGGCCGTACATCCCCTTCTCCAGCTTGATGTTCTCAAAATGATAAGCCATGTGCGCTCTCCTCCTCACAGTACAAAGGTCACGGTCTTGGCGGTGGTGTCCACGTCCACCACCAGATGCGTGCTGCCGTCCGCGTCCGCCTGGACGCCGCCCTCGCCGTCGGCGCTGAGGCCGCTCCAGCCCAGGGCCGGCGCCGCGCCCTCCGCCGGCACGGTATACCCGGCGGTGACCATGCCCCCCAGGGCCACGGCACAGGCGTCGCCGCCCC
>CDYT01005376.1_pt1 | contig 10722 bp, 10 predicted proteins | sample 557541 | NCBI WGS metagenome assembly CDYT01 (sample SAMEA3182060, study PRJEB8094) | gut metagenome | biome: human; feature: gut; material: Stool; isolation source: human stools | place: Canada | collected 2013-01-15
TTTTGGTCGGCTGTTAACCGCGGTCTTCGCCCGCGGGGTACTTTGTACATTTTGACCGCAAAAAGTACCAAAAACTCCCCGGCGGATGCCTTTGCCTACTTCGTCCCGTCTAACGTTCGAAACGGGCGCCTATTTGCGGGTTTGCAAGCAAACCGGCCCCGTTTCTTGCCACTTTTAGCCGGGACTTCGTTTCGCGGCTCCGGCATCGGGCCGGGACCGTTCGCCGCGGTTCTGTCTTTTCGGCCGGGCAAAGAAGCGAACACGCGAACAAAGGATGTTCGCCCCTGTTCGCGTGTTCGCATGTTTGCGCAGAACCGGACGGAGAACCGGACGGAGAGCGAGCCGAAGCTGCCAGCCGCAATGCGAATCCCGGTTCTTAACCGGGCGCGGGTCAGCAGTACTCCTTCACGTCGCGTGCCGTGATGCGGTCGCCGGAGAGGATGATCAGACGCTCGATGACATTGCGCAGTTCGCGGATGTTGCCGCTCCACGGCATCCGTTGCAGCTCGGCCAGCGCGTCGGCGTCGATGGGTTTGGGGGCGGAGCCGTATTCCGAGGCGATCGTGCGGATGAAATGCTCGACCAGCGCAGGAATGTCCCCGGCATGCTCGCGCAGCGGCGGAACCCGCACCACGATCACCGCCAGACGGTGGTAGAGGTCTTCGCGGAAATTCCCTTTCTGAATCTCCTCGTGCAGGTTCTTGTTCGTGGCGGCCACCACGCGCACGTTGACCTCGATGTCCCGGTCGCTTCCCACGCGGCTGATGCGGCTCTCCTGCAGGGCGCGCAGCACCTTGGCCTGCGCCGCGAGCGACATGTCGCCGATCTCGTCCATGAAGAGCGTGCCTCCGTCGGCCTGCTCGAACTTGCCCTTGCGCTGCTTGACGGCCGAGGTGAAGGCCCCGCGCTCGTGGCCGAACAGTTCGCTCTCGATCAGTTCGGAGGGGATGGCCGCGCAGTTGACCTCGACGAACGGGGCCGCCGCGCGGACGCTCTTGGCGTGCAGCCAGCGGGCCACAAGCTCCTTTCCCGTGCCGTTTTCGCCCGTGATCAGCACCCGGGCCTCGCACGGGGCCACCTTGTCGATCAGCTGGCGGACGTGTTCGATCTCGGGCGAGACGCCGATGATCCGCTCGGCCTGGGCGGAGTGCGCCCGGCGGCGGCGCACGGGCGGGGCGGCCGGGGGCGCCTGCGCGGGCGCGGGATTGTCGATGGTGCGGTGCAGCGATTGCAGCAGCCGGTTCATGTCGATGGGTTTTGTGAGGAAATCCTGCGCTCCGTTGCGCACGGCCTTGACCGCCGTGTCGATCGACGTGTCGGCCGAGAGGGCTATGAACGGGATGCCTGCATCCGGAACCTTGCACTCCGTGTCGGACAGAATCACGTCGAACGGAATCCTCTCGCACAATGCCGAGGCCGCAGCCTCGTTCTCGACGGCTTCGGCCGAGAACCCTTCATACTCCAACCGCTCGCGCAGAATGTTTCGCACGCTTTTTGATTGGTCCAGAATTAAAACCTTTGTCATAGCTTTGTTTTTCCGAAATTTTACCTACTTTTGTCCCAAAGTTATGATTTTCCGCCGTGTAAAACGAATCCCGGAGGTCTCGCTCCGGGGTGCGGAGAGTGAGAAAAACGATCTTTAAACGGTCTATCGCAAAGGTCCGGCCGGAGGCTCCGGCGGACGAATCGCACTAATGTGCCGGACCGCAAATACAATATGAAAAAGAATTACAATTACACACGACGCAAGTTGTACCTGCCCGAGTACGGGCGCCATATCCAGGAGATGATCGACTCGCTGCTGGAGATCGAGGACCGCCGCGAGCGCAACCGGCAGGCGCGGGCCGTGATTGCCGTGATGGGCAATCTGAACCCCCTGCTGCGCGACACGGCCGATTTCACCCACAAACTCTGGGACCACCTTTTCATCATGTCTGATTTCCAGCTCGATGTGGACTCTCCCTACCCGCAGCCCTCGCGTCAGGAGCTGACCGCATCGCCCCGCCGGATGACCTATTCCCAGGGGCGGATCACCTATAAGCACTACGGCAAATACGTCGAGCGTATGATCCGCGGCCTGGCCGACGAGCGCAACCCGCGGACGGTCTCGCGCACGGTGGACAATCTGGCCCGCTACATGCGCACGAAGAGCTACGAATACAACCAGGAGCACCCCAACAACGAAGTGATCGTAAAAGACATCAAGCGCATGTCCGGGGGAGCGATCCAAATCGACGAAGTTGCCTTGAACAATCTCCGAAGCGACTATAAACAGCCCTTTTCGTCGCGTCCCCAAAAGGGGGCGCAGCAGCACCGGCAGCCCCACCAGCAGCAGCGGCAGCAGAAAAACCGCAGCCAGCAGCCCTACCGCAATTTCACGAAAAACAACGGGCCGCACCGCAATTCGTCGAAATAAAGGGCGCCTATTTGCGGAAAATTTATATCTTTGTTCTCCATTAACCGCGAAAAAGATCGTAAATGAACAAGCAAACGCTTTTCGTAACGCTCACGACGGCCGCCCTGATGTGTGGCTGCCAGTCGTCGAAAGTGAAGATTTCAGGCCGCTTCGTCGGCGGCGACGCGAAAAATATCTATCTGGAGCAGGTTCTTCCGCTGACGCAGTCGGTCGTGGATTCGGCGGCGCTGGCCCCCGACGGCAGCTACCGCATGGAACTCACGGGCGTGGCGAAGACCCCGTCCTTATACAATGTGATCTACGACGGCGAGCGCATTCCGCTGCTTCTGGCCGGCGGCGACAGGCTGACGCTCGGTTCCGTGGGCAGCGTCATCCGCAACTATACGGTGGAGGGTTCCTCCGAGTCGGAGCTGCTGCGGCAGTTCTACCAGGCCTTCGTCACGGGGGCGCAGCAGCTGGAGAACATGGGCACGGAATTCGCGCGCAAACTCACGGACGAGGAGCGCAAGTCGCTGATCAAGGAGTATACGGCCGAATACTACCGCATCCGCCGCGAGCAGCTGCGGTTCATCATCGAGCACAAGGCGTCGCTGGCGGCGGTCTACGCCCTCTACCAGCGGCTTCCGGGCGACACGTACCTGTTCAACGGCGACAGCGACGTGGTCTACTACCGCACGGTTGCCGAGGCGTTGCAGGAGAGCTACCCCGAATCGCCCTACCTGCAATCGTTGCAGGCCGAGATCGCCCGCATGGACGCCCGCATCAGCCTCACGTCGCAGATCACCGAGGCGCGCCATCCGGACCTCGAACTGACGGACATCTACGGCAAGAAGATCCGTCTCTCGTCGCTGGCCGGAAAGGTCGTGCTGCTGGATTTCTGGTCGGCGGAACTGGGGTCGAGCAATGCGCTGAACGCCGATCTGAAGGAACTCTATCGGAAATATGCCGACGCACCCGTCGGGTTCGAGGTCTACCAGGTGGCCGTCGATACGTCGAAACCGCTGTGGATCACCGCCGTGCAGGAGCAGCAGCTGCCGTGGATCTCGGTCAGCGACCTGCGCGGGCGTTCGTCCGTGGCCCTCGGGCTTTACAACGTGCAGCGGCTCCCGGCCAACTTCCTGATCGACAAAGAGGGGACGATCGTGGCCAAGAACATCTACGGCAAGAGCCTCGAAGCGAAACTGGACGAGCTGACAAAATAGAATCATGTATTATTTCGCATCCGACATCCACCTGGGAGCCGGCGATGCCGCGACGGCACGGGCGGTCGAAAGACGCTTCGTGGCGTGGCTCGACGACGCGGCCCGGGATGCGGAGGCGATCTTTCTGGTCGGGGACATCTTCGATTTCTGGTTCGAATACCGCCGTGTGGTCCCCAAGGGCTTCGTGCGGACGCTGGGCAAGCTGGCCGAATTGACCGACCGGGGCGTGCGGGTGGTCTTCTTCACGGGCAACCACGACATGTGGGTCGGCGACTATCTGGCGCGCGAGTGCGGGCTGGAGATCCACACCTCGCCCGAGGTGATGACCCTCTCGGGCAAAAAGGTCTTCATCGCCCACGGCGACAACATGAAGATCGACGGGCAGCCGATGCTCAAGTTTCTGAACCGCATTTTCCGTTCGCGGACGTTGAGATGGCTCTTTTCGTGGGGCGTGCATCCCGACTGGGCGCTGCGCTTCGGCCATTGGTGGAGCGGCAGGTCGCGCAAGGGGCACGGCGAGGAGGCGGCCCGCGGGGCGTCGCTGACCGAACCCTACACGGGGTCTTCCGAGCCGCACACCGAGCCGCTGGTCGAGTATGCCCGCGAGTATTCCCGGACGCATGCGGTCGATCTCTTCGTTTTCGGACACATGCACTTCCCGCGCGACTGCCGCGAAGGGCGGCTGCACGTGGTGAACCTCGGCTGCTGGGCCGAAAATCCCTCCTACGCCGTGCTGGACGCGGCGGGGGAGCTGACGCTGAAAATGCCGGGCAAGACCTCGGTTTAGCGATAAAACGATTAAATGACGATTCTGTGAAACAATACCTCGATCTGTTGCGCCGGATCAAGACGGAAGGCGTCGTGCGGGGCGACCGCACGGGAACCGGGACCAAGGGGGTCTTCGGCCACCAGATGCGTTTCGACCTGTCGGAGGGCTTTCCGCTGCTGACGACCAAAAAGGTGTTCCTCAAGGGGGTTATCCACGAACTGCTGTGGTTTCTGCGGGGCGACACCAACATCAAATATCTGGTGGACAACGGCGTCCATATCTGGGACAACGACGCCTACCGCCACTACAACGAACTGTGCGTGCGCCACGGGGTGCTGCCCGTCGGCCGGGAGACGTTCCTCGCCTCGGCGGGCGTCGAGTCGCCGATCGAAGGCTACCGCTTCGGCGACCTGAACCATGTCTACGGCTACCAGTGGCGTTCGTGGCCCCGGCCCGACGGGGGCGTCGTCGACCAGATCGCGCAGGCCGCCGGGCTGATCCGCACCAATCCCGAATCGCGGCGCATCGTGGTCTCGGCGTGGAACGTCGCCGAGATCGACGCGATGGCCCTGCCGCCGTGCCATGTGCTGTTCCAGTTCTACGTGGCCGGGGGGCGTCTCTCGTGCCAGCTGTACCAGCGCAGCGCCGACACGTTCCTCGGCGTGCCGTTCAACATCGCCTCCTACGCCCTGCTGACCTGCATGATGGCGCAGGTGTGCGGCTTGCAGCCCGGCGAGTTCATCCATACGCTGGGCGACACGCACCTCTACCTGAACCATCTGGAGCAGGTCGACGAGCAGCTTTCGCGCGAGCCGCGTCCGCTGCCGAAACTGCGGCTGAACCCCGCCGTGAAGTCGGTCTTCGACTTCCGTTACGAAGATTTCACGCTCGAAGGCTACGACCCGTGGCCCGCGATCAAGGCCCCGATGTCGTTTTAAACCCGCAGCAGATGAATATCCTGATTCCGACCGTTTCGCCCGAAAGCGTCGAGGCCCTTGTTTTCGATCTGGGAGGCGTCCTGCTCGACGTGCAGCTGCAACGCACGCTCCGGGCTTTCGAGGCGCTGGACATCCGCGGACTGGGAGCCGCCGAGGTCATCGACGGGAACAGGGCGTGTTTCCGCGACCTCGAACTGGGACTTATCACGCAGGAGGAGTTCGCGGAGGCTGTGCGGCGGACGTTTCCCGCCGTCGCCGCCATCCCCGACGAGCAGTTGCTGGAGGCGTGGAACGCCATGCTGATGCCGTTCGACGCGCAGCGCGTGGAGTTGCTCCGGGAACTGGGGAAGCGTTGCCCGGTCTACCTGTTGAGCAACACCAACCTGCCCCACCGCATCCGCTTCCGGGAGTCGTTCCGCGAGCGTTTCGGCGGGAGCTTCGACGAACTGTTCGTGCGGTGTTTCTACTCCGACGAACTGCATCTGCGCAAACCCGACCCGGAAATTTACCGGAGCGTCGCCCGGCAGATCGGGACCCCGCCCGGAAAACTGCTCTTCATCGACGACAACGCCGCCAATGTCTCCGCGGCCCGCGGCGAGGGATGGCAGGCCTGTCACCTGACGGGCGGAATAACCGTAACAGACCTTTTCGAATTATGATAAGTTTGATCGTAGCCGTCGCCGAAAACGGCGTTATCGGCGACAGGAACGCCCTGCTGTGGCACATTTCCGAGGACCTCCGGCATTTCAAGGCCGTGACGACGGGCCATCCGGTCGTCATGGGCCGCAAAACCTGGGAGTCGCTCGGGCGTCCGCTTCCCAACCGGACGAACGTCGTCATCACGCGTCAGAATATCGAGATTCCCGGCTGCACGGTGGCCCATTCGCTCGAAGAGGCCGTCGCGCTGTTTCCCGCGGACGAGGAGGTGTTCGTCATCGGCGGGGCGCAGATCTATGCCGCGGCGCTGCCGCTGGCCCGGAAGTTCTACCTCACACGGGTCTTCCGCGCCTACGAGGGCGACACGCGTTTCCCGGCGTGGGACGAGCGCGAATGGCGGCTGGTGTCGTCGGAGTCGTTCTCCGGCGGGAAAGATTACCCCTGGCCGTTTGCCTTCGAGCTTTACGAACGGCGCTAAATTACGCATTTATACCACCGCCCGTCCGCCCCGGATTCCCTACCTTTGCAGTGCAAAGGTTTTTTTTGTATATTAGGTATGGGGAAGTATTTCGATATGCTCATGGAGGATGTGCGGATGAAGGAGGGTCTTCACTCGTGCATGAACTGCGGGGTCTGCACGGGCGTCTGCCCGGCGGCCGAGTTCTATAACTACGACCCCCGTCAGATCGTCTCCATCGTGCAGACGCGCGACGACGAGACCATCGAGCGGCTTTTGAAGAGTGACACCATCTGGTATTGCGGCGAGTGCATGTCGTGCCGTCCGCGCTGTCCGCGGGGCAATACGCCGGGCTATGTGATCCAGGCGCTGCGCACGCTGTCGCAGAAACTGGGCTTCTTCGTCGAGAGCGAGAAGGGCCGCCAGCAGCTGGCCCTGAAACGCATCATCGGCGAGAACATCCTCCGCACGGGCTACTGCATCGTCCCGCGGCTGGTGAAACCCGACCTGCATCCCGAGCAGGGGACCGTCTGGAAATGGATCTACGACAACGACCGGGAGATTTACGGTCAGTTCACGCCCGTCTACATGCGCCACGGCGCCGGGGCCTTGCGTCGTCTGGACGAGGAGTCGCTCGCCGAGATCAACGAGATATTCAAGGTCAGCGGCGGCAGCGAGATGTTCGACACCATCGAGCGGCATTCCGACCGCAAGGCCCGCGAAATGGGCTACGAGGAGGGCGCCGACCAGCAGTACATGATGGATGTCTTCCTTTCGAACAGCAACGAGCATTATTAGCGATGCGCCGACCGTCCGATACGTCGATTTTGCCGCGTAGCGGCACTAAGTCCCTCCCTGAGGGAGGGGTTTGGGGTGGGGTCAGGTTTGCAAACGCCGCCGCAGGCGGCGAAAGCACCGGCCCGAAACGGGATTGGAGTGCGTAATTTTATATAATTGCCTTAGAATTGATGACCATGAAGCGAAAGAGTTGGCAGGACTACCAGAAGGAGATCGCCGACGACCACTATTATTACGCGCGCAGCTGCATCCGGCAGAATTTCTTCCCGGGCAGCGAGAAGCTGTTTATCGACATGCTGCGCAACGACCTGGGCAAGGACCTCTCGGACGACCCCAAGCACTCGTCGTGCACGGGGATCGGCTACCATTCGGACATCGTGCCGCTGGAGACGATTATGACCGTCGTGGCGCGGCAGTTCGCGCTGATGGGCGAGGCGGGGTATGAGAACCTCGTGACCTCGTGCATCACCTCGTTCGGCGTTTACACGGAGATTCTGGCCACGTGGCACGAGTTCCCCGAGACGGAGGAGAAGACGCGCGAGAATCTCTGGAAGGCGACCCGGCGCGAGTTCAAGAAGCCCGCGAGCCTGGCCCACACGTCGGATGTCGTGTTCCATTTCCGCGAAGAGATCGCCGCGCGGGCCAAAAAACGGCTCGTCAACGCCGCGACGGGCGAACCGCTGAAGGTCGTCGAGCACATCGGCTGCCATTACGCCAAGATATTTCCGAAATCCGGGATCGGAGGATCGGAATTCCCCTATGTGCTGGCCGGCATGGTCGAGTCGTGGGGCGGCGAGTGCGTCGACTATCCCGAACGCCGCCATTGCTGCGGATTCGGGTTCCGCAACTACCTCGTGCAGGCCAACCGCGGCTATTCGATCGCCAACTCGCACAAGAAACTGGAGAGCATGGCGCCCTACAAGCCCGATTTCATCGTGGCCAACTGTCCGGGCTGCGCGATGTTCCTCGACAAGTGGCAGTACGCCATCGCCGAGATGGAGGGCACGACCTACGGCCAGAACGGCCACGGAATCCCGGTGCTGACCTACGAGGAGATGGCCGGGCTGGTGCTGGGCTACGACCCCTGGGAGCTGGGCATGCAGATGCACCAGGTCGACGTGGAACCCCTGCTGGACAAGATGGGCGTCGAGTACGATCCCGCGGCCAAGTATCTGGGCCGCAACGGGAAATATATCGGAAAACCCGAGTCGGCGGTGGTCAACTGCTGCCCGACGGATACGATTTACGACATCAGAGAATAATGAAAAAACGAGTTATCATTATAGGCGGCGGCGTTGCGGGCATGCAGACGGCCCTGCGTCTGGCGGAACAGGGCGTCAGCCCGGTCATCATCGAGAAAGAGGCCGAACTGGGCGGCAAGCTCCGGGGCTGGCACGTGCTGTTCCCGTCGTTCACCCCGGCGCAGGAGGTGCTGACCGAGTTGCGCCGCAGGGTCAACGAGAGCGGCATCGAGGTGATGACCTCCACGGAGGTCGCGGGCTTCACGAAGGAGAGCGTCACGCTCGCCGACGGGCGGACGCTGCCGTGCGATTCGGTGGTCGTGGCCAGCGGCTTCACGCTCTTCGACGCCTCGATCAAGGAGGAGTACGGCTACGGCATCTACGACAACGTCTTCACGACGGCCGACATCGAGCGCATGTTGAACGAGGGGCGCGTGGCCAAGGCCGACGGATCGCGCCCCAGGCGCATCGCCTTCCTGCACTGCGTGGGTTCGCGCGACGAGAAGGTCTGCCAGCAGCACTGCTCGAAGGTGTGCTGCATCACGGGCGTCAAGCAGGCCATGGAGATGAAACAGCTCTTCCCCGAGGCCGACGTTTTCAATTTTTACATGGACATCCGCATGTTCGGTCCCGGTTACGAGGAGATGTACCGCGAGGCGCAGCAGAGATACAACATCCACTTCCTGCGCGGACGCATTTCGGAGGCCAGCCCGACGATCGACGGACGGGTGCAGATCAAGGCCGAGGACACGCTGACGGGCCGCCCCCTGCGCATGAGCGTCGACATGCTGGTGCTGATCGTGGGCATGCGGGCCAACGACGACAACGAAGCGTTTGCCGCAGGCACCGGGCTGAACCGCGCTCCGAGCGGCTTTCTGGCTCCGCGCGACATGTTTCTCGGCAATGTGAAGAGCAACGTCGACGGCATTTTCTACGCCGGGACCATTACGGCGCCCAAGAACATCGGCGAGTCGCTGAACGAGGGCATCGCCGCAGCCGACGCCGCGGCCAAATACGTGGAGGCATAGCAATGGCGGCGATCAATTTCGGATACACCATTTCGAAGCCCCGGGCCATCGACATCGACCGCAACAACCTGCGCAAGAGCGACGAGATCCTGCGCGAGATGCCCGAGTTGCAGACCTGCATCGGCTGCGGGGCCTGCACGGCGGTCTGCACGGCGGGCAACCTCACGGAGTTCAATTTCCGCAAGGTCCACACGTTGGTGCGCCGCGGCGAATACCAGGGGGCCTACGAGGAGATGAACAAGTGCATGCTGTGCGGCAAATGCCGGCTGGTGTGCCCGCGCGGCATCAATACGCGCGGCGTGGTGATGCTTATCAAACGTAAACTGGGGGATTTCTGACGATGACTTTCTACGCGCCATTCTGTCTGCCGTTCATCATCGGCGCTGCGGTGATGTTCGCCGTCCTGGCCTGGAAGTGGGGGACGTGGCTCTACCGCCTGCCCCGCGCCGACAAGAAACGGATTCTGTTCGGACTGCCGACGCGCCGCACCTTCGGGGCGGCGTGGGAGGTGGTGAGCGAGTCGCTGCTCCACCGCCGCATCTTCCGGGTCAACCCCCTGCTGGGGTACATGCACATGTCGCTGGCTTTCGGCTGGTTCCTGCTGATCGCCGTGGGGTGGGCCGAGACGATCGCCTATCTGGGCTTCCGCTACGTGCCGTTGCAGGGACACGTCTTTTTCAAGTATTTCGCCACGGGGCTGGAGCATAAGCCGTTCTTCGATTTCACGATGGACCTCCTGCTGCTGTTCGTCCTCTCGGGCGTGGCGCTGGCCTGGGGCAAGCGTCTCTATTCCCGGGCGATGGGCATGCGGCGCACGACGAAGCACGTCCCGGGCGACCGGGTGGCCTTGTCGGCGCTGTGGTTCGTGTTCCCGGCGCGTCTGGTGGCCGAAAGCGCCACGTGCGCGCTTTACGGCGGCGGGGGATTCCTCACCGGGAGCCTCGGGGAGTGGATGTCCGGGCATATCGGCGTGATGCCGCTGATGAATCTCGAAACCGCGGCGTGGTGGTTCTATTCCTCGTGCCTCGGCGTGTTCTTCGTGGCGCTGCCGTTCTCGCGTTACATGCATATTTTCACGGAGATACCCCTCATCTTCCTGCGCCGTTACAACCTGCGCTCGGGCGAAAAGGAGTCTTCCTACGATAATTTCCAGGTCGAGGCCTGCTCGCGCTGCGGCATCTGCATCGACCCCTGCCAGTTGCAGAGCGTGCTGGGC
>CDYT01024077.1_pt1 | contig 10535 bp, 9 predicted proteins | sample 557541 | NCBI WGS metagenome assembly CDYT01 (sample SAMEA3182060, study PRJEB8094) | gut metagenome | biome: human; feature: gut; material: Stool; isolation source: human stools | place: Canada | collected 2013-01-15
GTGGTGGAGTTGTTGGCGATGTCGGTGAAGTCGTATCGCAGGGTCTGGCCGGGCATGACCTCCACATAGCCGGTCTTCTTAATGGAGACGTTGGTGTAGAGGCTCTTGTTGGTCATGGCCGCCTTGACGATCTGCCCGGCGTACTCGATCTCCACCTCGATGGGGGTCTTGTCCAGACCGTAAAAATCTGCTGCTTTGGATTCGATCACTTCGTAGCGCGCCAAAGGCAAGGGCTTGGAGACGGCAACGCCGTTCTTGTCCGTTCGGATCGTGTCCACCAGCTTGCCGGTCCGGGCATTGTAGATCTCGAACTCTGTGTTGGGGATAAGTGTCCCGGCGGGCCATCCGTTGATGGAGTTGTAGTCCGCCGAGGTCTTCGTGATCTGAATTTGCCCGGTGATAGGAGTGTTCTCCCAGGTGACCTCCGTGGTCTCCCCGGATCTCACATAGACGGTCTTTTTCTCTGTGTCTACGATATAGCCCTCATTTTCCAGCTCCCGCAGGTAGTAGCGGCCACTCGCCAGGTCCTCAATATAGACATATCCTCTATCGTCAGAGGTGTACTGGCCGATGGGGGTGTTGGTGTCATCGTAGAGCAGGAAGGTGACGCCGTAGATGCCCTCCCCGGTGGTGCTGTCCACTTTGTGGAGCAGGATACCGGAGATGGCTTCGTTGGGAATGACCTCCTGGGTAACTTCGCCATCCTTGACGGAAAAATAGTGCCGAGTGGCATCCAGCTTGAATCCGGAGGGGCTTTCCTGTTCAAGGGCATAATAATCGCCCTCGGTGAGCGGGGCGAACACAGTGCCGGTGTCCCCGGTGGTGACGGTGTCCACCAGGGCGTCATCCGATGCCTTACGGATCTCAAAAACAGCGTCAGAGAGGCGCTCCGTCTTGTCCGTGGCGTTGACCTTGACGATCTCCACGCCGCCCACGCGCTGATTGTAGAATGTGAGGTGCTGCACCTCGCCCTCTTTGATGAGAATACTCTGGGGGCTGCCGTCCAGGACGAATCCGTCCACGGTCCGGGTCTCTCGGGCGGTGATGGTGGTGCCGGGGGTGAGGCCGGTGATGACCGCCCGACCGTCCGCCCCGGTGGTGTAGACGCCATTGTTGGGGCCAACGACGGCGCCAGAGCTGTCCGTGACCAGGAACTCCACCCCGGCCAGCGGCTCGTTGTCGGTCCCCGCGATGAATTTCTGGAGGACCAGCGTGGTCTCCGGCCGGTTGTAAAAATAGAGGGTCTGCGTGTCATTGGGGTGGACCACCACCGTCTGAGTCCGGGTGGCCTCGTCGATGGTGTACCCTGGGATCGAGGCCGTTTCAGTTACGACCAGTGAGCCAACCACCCCGGAAATGGTGATCCTCCCCTCGCGGTCGGTGTAATAGAGGCCATTGGAGGAGAGCTGGCCATTTTCGTCCGGCACGAAGCTGCCGTCGGCGTAGGTGATCTTGAACTCCACGCCCTCCAGCGGCTCATGGGTGCCGGAGCTGCTCCGCTTGACGATGACCAGATTGCCGGCAGGGGCATTGCGGAACTCCAGCCCCACCGTCTCGCCGCTGCGGATTAGAGCATACTGGGGACTGTCGTCCAGCAGGTAGCCGGGCTTAGCCCGGACCTCCCGTGCCACCACTGTGGTGCCGGGGGTGAGACCCTCCACCAGGATCTCACCCGCACTGTTGGTCACATAGCGGCCGTTGTTGGTGCCGATGAAGTTGCCGCTGCTGTCTGTCAGCAGGAACTCTACATCGGAGAGCGGTGTGTGCTTCTCATCATCCGAGACCTTCGTGATGAGCAGGGACCCCAGCGGGGCATTGCCGAACCGTAGGGTGACCACGTCCTGCTCCTTGCCGGAGATGTAGACGGTCTGGGGTTCCGAGTCAATGAGGTGGCCGTCCGGGCTTTCCAGTTCCTGGCAGATATAGGTGCCCTCTTTTAGCCCCGTGACTGTAAAGGACCCATTTTTCGAGGTCACATATTCACCAATTACCGTCCCCTCTGTGCCGGAGGTCTCGCCGCTGAGGTAACGCAGCTCGAATCGCGCGCCCTCCAGCGGCAGCTTCGTCGCACGATCATACTTGTAAACGACAAGCGCACTGAGAGGCGTGTTGTCCACGACCAACTCGCGGCTGGCGCCGGCCTCCAGGTAGAACTCATAGACGCCGTCATCCTGGATGGCGAATCCTGTCGGGCTTTCCTCCTCCACGACCCGGTACCAGCCTCTGTTGACATCGGTGAGAACGATGCGGCCCGAGGCGTCCGTGTAGTACGTTCCCAGGTCATTGATCTCGCCGGTTTCCGTGTTATCGCTGGCATAATAGATATGGAACTTCGCGTTTTCAAGCGGGTCCTTTGTAACGGAATTCCGCTTTAGGATGGTCAAGGAGGGCTTGACCGTGTTGAAAAAGCGCACCGTCCGGGTGACGCCCGGCTCCAGGGAGATAGTCTGGGGGATCTCGCTGATGATGACATGGGACGGCACATGGACTTCGGAAACTTCATAGCTGCCGGGGTCCACCTCCAGGAAGGCCCTGCCATCGGCGTCAGTTTCCACGGTGTCCAGGAAATCCCCGTCGATCTGTCGGACCTGGTAGGTGACCCCCTCGATGGGGGAGCCGTCAGCAATATTCCGCTTGACGATCTCCAATCCGGGCCGGGTGTAATCCTCAAACCGTGCCTCGGAAATTTTACCGGGCCGCAGGGCGATGGTCTGCTCACTGGCAGTCCGCACAAACGGCTCCGGAACGGACTCCTCACGGACGATATAAACGCCGGCGGGGAGGTCCTCCACCAGGGCGCTCCCATCCGGCCCGGTGGAGACGGAGGTGCTGAAGGCGCAAGTGACGCCCTTGATGGAGTAAACGGCATTTTCCACAGGAGAGCCATCGGCAGCTGAGGTCTTGATGACCTTAATGCCGGGCAGCTCCTCGTCCTCGGCGGTGACGGTGTACTGCTTATCGCCGTCAGTAACGCTGACATAGACGCTGTGGGGCGTCGGGTCCAGGGCGTAGCCCGCCGGGGCCTCCTGCTCCACAAAGGACCAAAGCCCTTCGGTGACGTCGTTGACCTCAATGTAGCCCCCGCTGGAGGTCACATCGCTGCCGACGATCTGGCCGTCCAGGTGGATGTTATAGACGGCCCCGTCCAGGCCACGGTCCGTGCCGGCAATGACCTTCTGGAAGGTGATGTCGGCATCGCCGGCCACAGGCTCATCCGGGTCTCCCGGCTTGGGCTCATCCGATGTCACGATCTTGCGGTCGCTGTGGTAAGCGAAGAAAGACTGCCGCCCGGAGACGCTGGAGGTTGCCAGCACCGCCCACTTGGAGTTCTCATCCTCGACGATTGACGCTCGGATGCCTTGGGCCGCATATTCCTCGATCTGCCGCTGGAATTCGGCATCCTCATTGGCCTTCTGACCCAGCAGCCAGTTGTAATACTCTACATATTGATCGTAGGTGTCCGCGTTGGCAAAGCCTCCGGCGTCGATGTCGCCGCTGGGATCACCGCCGGCGCTCTTATCGCTCTGGTTGTCCCAGATGTAGGTCTGGAGCGCCATGAACAGGGAGCCGGGGATCTCGCCGGTGTAGTCGGCGATGTAGCTCATCATCCATTTGACGTTCTCTTGGGTGATGGCGTCCATCTCGCCCAGGCCGGTCTCGGCCACCGCGTCATTCCAGAGCTCATCTGCGTCAGCTCCGGTGGCGGAACGGTAGGTGTAGGACTGCAAAAAGCTCTCCGTGCCGTAGCGGTAGGAGTAGCCAAGATCCATGCAGTAGAGCTGCCGTCCGGCCGCCGTGGGCGGGCGGTAGGAATAGGACTGCCCCTGGGAGTTGAGCCGTGTGGTCCAGAGGTTGGGGTCCGTCACCGGGGTAATACCTACGCCGGTGGACTCCGCTGCCATCGCCGCTGTGGGCAGCAGCGACAGGATGGTCAGCAGGGTCAGAAGCAAGGATACGATTCTCTTTTTCATAAAACCCTTTCTGACCGTGAAAGGCAGGACAGCCCACTCGAAAGGCCGCTGCGGTTACCTCCTTTCACGGCCTCATATTTAGATTTCGAGTGTAAATGGGCACAAAAAAAGCAGGCCGTCCATGTAGGACGGCCTGTTCATGCTTATGCAAGCCACATAAGTATCCAATAGTTGACTTCGTGATTTGCTGGGCGCCAATCGTCAATAAATTGGGAACTCCTATTAGAGCAGTTTCGGGTAGTCGGTCATTCCATTCACAATTCGATAGATATACACGGTATCGCCCTCTATTTTATAGATGGCGACATACGTTTTGGTCAGCACCAGTTTCCGGAAATTTGATGCTGCCAGCATCGGATCGGGATGGGTTTGTCCCATCAAAGGGAATGTCCTGAGTTTTTCAATGGTTTCCCGCATGGAACGGTATATCTGCCGGCCATACTTCGGCCCAGCTTCCAGGATATGGAACCGGACGATCTCCCTGAAATCATCATCCGCCGGTTTGAGATATACCAGCTTATTCTTCGTAGGCACGGAACAGTTCCTCCATGTGGGCGTCCACTTCCTCCGGCGTATATACAGGATCGCCATTCAAGCGGCTGAACTCCGCTGCATAGACCTGATCCCGGTGGCGAAACATTTTCTCCCGCTCCTCATAAGTCTCCATGCTCATGAACACGCCGTCATCTTCACCTTTGTTTGTGATGAAGATCGGCTCACCAGATACTTTTGCCAGCTTCGAGATGGCAGCATAATCATTCCGAAGTGCGGACGAAGGTTTGATTTTCATAGAAACGCCTCCTATTATCATCTTTTTGATATTATTATAGCAAAAGAACGATAATATGCAACAGCTTTTTCCGTGGGTGCCGTCTGTGTTGTTCAATTTACACATTTGCCTTTTTTCCTTTGCCATGCTAAAATACTGTCGATTTTTGCGATGAGAGAGGATAGAAAGGAACGGCTATGTTTTCGCTCAACCCCATGAAGGATCTGTATGAGAGCCAGCTGCCGCCTATGGCCCTGACGGACTATGAGGCGTTCTCTAAATTCCTGAATCAGGCTCTGCACCGCTGCCATGAGACCGGACGAGATTTTAACGTTTATCTGGACTGGGCCATCCGGGCCTTGGCATCCAGCCTGGCTGCGGACAGTGCCGCCCGGATTTTCCTCCCGAAGACGAAGACCGCGCCGTTTGTCCTGGACGATCTGATCCCCCTCCCGGAGATTCCATCCAGGGGAAGAGTCCGGGTGGATCTGAAAAAAAGCTATGTGGTGGCTCCGGTCTGGAACAATACGGATCTCATGGAAGCAGTAGAGGCGTTCAGTGACAGCGGCTTTGAGAATGCTCAGATCGACCAGGTCTTTGGTGGCTCGTACATCCAGGAGCTGAAGCTGGCCATCATCGACTCCCCGTCTGATGTGGATGTCCCGTACATCCTCTCTATGTGGGATCGGGGCAGCATCCAGATGAATGCCTATTCGCTCAAGGACCTCACCAGGGTCCTCTCCACGGACGGGGCCAAGTGGTATCTGCAGGAAGAGGACGGCGACGTGGAATTCCCGGTTTTGGAGCCCCGCATGGCGATCCTCTATAACTGCGGTTTAAGGAGATACTGTGAACATACTTAAAACGAAGGAGCGGATCGATCCGCTCCTTCGTTTTGTATAGCAATGGGTTATCGAAGCAGCTTCGGGTAGTCCGTTACCCCATTGACGATCCGATAGAGATATATACCGTTATGCTGTCCAAGTCACGCCACACGGCCTTGAGAAATTCAAGTCGCATGTTCGACATTTCTGAATTTCTCCTTTAACATCGCGTCCACCTGTTCCGCTGTATAAGTCGGTTCTCCATTCAGACGGGACAGCTCCGCTTCCAGGATGCTGACTCGATGGGCCAACATTTTCTCCCGTTCCTCGTAGGCTTCAATACTGAGAATGACCAGATCCGCCTCGCCCTTATTGGTGATATAAACAGGTTCCCCGGATGCATGTGCAAGCTCCGAGATCTTCAGATACTCATTTCGCAAAGCTGTTGATGCCTTGATCTGCATACCAACGCCTCCTTTTCTATCAGCACTCTATCATATTTTGCAGTATAGCTGCAGATCAGGCGGCATCATAAATATTTACCATCTCTCGAATGACGGTCTCCCGGAACTGCGCCTCACTGGGCATTTGAGCCTTCTGTTCCAGAGTGCTGACTGTAACCAGATCAATTGGCTTTCCCAGAGCAGCTTCCAGGTCACAGTACAGCGCGCCGAGGGAAAGCAGGCTCTTGAGGGACGTTCCGGTCGTATCCACCAGCAGGTCCACATCACTGCTCTCGATTGCGTCACCTCAGGCATAGGAGCCGCAGAGAAATACCGCTTTGAGATGGTATTTCTCTGCGATAGGGGCGATCATCTGCCGGATCTGATCCTGGGTATAAATCACGGATACCACCTCCTTGCTGCCTCTATGATACCCGTCAAATCCGCCGCTGTCTACGATTTTGTATAGGTTTCTCAGGGATGGGCGGGCTCATCCACCCAGGTGATCTTCTGCCCGGTGTAGCGGAAGAGCTGGACGCAGTACCAGCATTCTCGGCCCTGGTCATCCGTCCCCTCCGCGATCCCGACACCGATGGCATCCACCTTTCCACTGATCATGTGGTCCAGGTGGCCGGAGGACGCCGCCCAGTCCTGTACTGCCGCATCGGCCAACTCCAGATCCATGGCATCCAGCCATACCTGATTCAGACGGTGGATGTTCTCTGTCACATAGGGACAATCGGTCACTGTGTAGTATTTTGAGCCGTCTGGCCGGGTGTGAGAATAGCTGCCGGTGGCCGCCATTTCATCTGCCCGCACCTGAGCTGCTTCCATGAGATCTTCATCCACTGCCAGGGAGGCGAAACCATATTCCTGGCGGAGCGCGTTGGTCTGGTCGATGATCTCCCGTTTCATTGCGGATCCGCTCTGTGCTTCTGTTGTCTCCGCAGGCGCAGTGACTGTCGGCGCCACGCCGGTGTAGGGGGCGTCCGTGTCCACCTGGACACCGTTCTGCCAGTAGACGTTGAAACCCACCTGCAGGCCGGCGTCCCGCAGCTTCACATAGTTGGCCCCATTGATGTTGTATGCCTCCATTTCCACCTGCTGTCCATCCACATAGATGGGCTGCCAGGTGGGCACCGCAATGATACCCGCTGCCGCAGCGCCGCCGCAGAGCGTCGCTCCCAATGCCATGCCGGTGAGCAGCAGTCCCACATTCTTTCCTCTGTCGTTCATAAGGTCAGCCCCCTCTTTAGTTTTGGCCAGTAGCGTACCGGCTTTTCCAGCTTCGGATCGTGGGCGGCGGATGCCCGCCACAGGCCACGGGTCTGATGGGCCAGATAGACCATCTGTGTCAGCAGATCCTCCGCCTGCATATATTGGGCGTCCTGTACGCCGGTCTTGCAGACGATCACCGGCCGGCCGCCCAGCAGGCGCTGGGCCTGTCCGTGATCCAGCAGGATCCGGCCCTCCGGCACCTGTAGATCCACATCCTCATCTGGATGGGTCAGGAGGAACTCTTCCACGGTCATGGGCAGTCCCTCCTGTCCATGGCACCATGATATGCCAAGGGCGTGTGGAAAGCTATTGACCAAATTGCAAAAAGAACGAGGACAACATCCAGCAGTTTACCCATCACACCTCCACCGCCTGGACGCACCAACGATAGGCACTCTGGTTCCGAACGCAGGTGTACAGTGTCAGGCGGTTCTCTGTGGAGGGGGCCAGATCACTCCGGTCTGTCTCACTGATCTTCTCCACAGAGACCACCTTGTAGGTCCGGGTCCCCAGTTTCGTGGTCAGGGTGATCCGGTCCCCGATGTCCAGCGTGTGGATCTCTCCAAAGTAGTCATTGGCGCCCCGGTTGTGAGCCGCCAGGGCTACATTCCCACTCCAAATACTGGTCTCTTCGAAATGTCCCACGCCTTGAGCCAGGGTCTTGCTGTCTGTTCCCTGATATACACGGACCGACAGATCGATCGCGGGGATCTTGAGGGTCGCCAGATGACCGCCGCTGTAGTAGAGATCACGGGTCACTTCCGTGAAGCCGGTGGAAGTGACAGAGCTGGAACCGGGGGAGAGGGGTGTTCCCGGTGTCACCACCACAGCGGAGCCTCCGTTGACAGCAGCCCCAGTGACCGACTGTCCGCCGGGCGCTAGATTTGGGGTGAGGTATGTGCCGGTGTTCAGCGCATAGGCGCTGGGACTGCCGAAGGCCGGCGGGATCAAGGCGGCGTTCTTGCTGCGGTCCTCATTTTTTGCCGCTCCGCCGTCTGCTGTGACGACCGGCTCGACGGAAGTGGGATCTCCGTAGTCCAACTCAAAGGAATTGGCGCGCATACAGGACTCTCTGAAAAACCGGCCATCCATCAATCCCGTCGTTGACTCATTTACGACATAGCCGCAATATCTGCGGCGGGATTGCTCGGCGTCACATATGGTCTTTGCTGCCGTGAAGGTGACGGGTGGCTGATTTGTGAAACGGATCTCTGCAAACGCAAGTGTGCGGTCCTCTCCTGCGTGAGCGGAATATGCGAACACAGGATATATGCCGGGAGGGACCTTTTGCTGAAATGCCTTCCGTTTGAAGTCGGCAATTTCAAACCGCAGCGTTGGATCTGCCACTACGATCTCACCGGTCGGAAGACTGATGAGGCCGATGTCGTGGCTCCGGATAACGGCCTTGCCGTATCGGTTCTGTAAGATTGCGCCGTCCACGGTGTGTATGATCTTTAGATTGTTCCGAGCATCCATATCCAAATCCTTCAGACAGTGACAAAGCTGAGCTTTCGAAAGTGCTCTATTCGTCTGCAGTGATGACCGCCATTTCGAAAACGTCTAAAACGCTCACGATTCCTGCGTCCTATTGTACGTCATTTGCCCTGGAACTTCAATCTTCTTTTCAGAACCGCACACCTCCCATCTCCATGCTGGTATTTCTCTTTTGGCAGAGGCCCTGATTCAGTTGACCCTCTGACAGATTTCGGTCCATGATCGAACGGATTTCTGACTTTGTCCCCAGATACGCTACATAGCCCCGGTCCCCAAAACGGCCGCCTTCCTCCTGGATGCGGCGTTGGCCATATTTCTGATAGTCGACGCAATCTTCCAATTTGGGATCAACCGCTAAATTCTCGGACGTCTTGATCAGAAACCAGCCATACTCTTCCGCCGAGCTGATGTCCGGCACTACAGCAAAATCATGGAGATTCTCCGCCAGGCAGAGGACTTCCTCCGGTGTCTCCGGCCAAACAGTATCAAAGACCGTATGGAAGTCCTCAAGCGCCTGCTCGTCGAATTTTTGCAGGCATCGGGTCAGTGCGTTCAGTGTTTCCAGATGTTCATTCAAGGGGTACTCATCCTCGAAAACACCACAGACCGCCTCGCTGATTTCGGAAGTGTCCAGCATCGCCACACACTGTTCTGGCCGTTCGGCACCCAATCTCCGAAGGGCCCGGGCGATTTTGCTCTCTGTACATGGAAAATAAAGCGTTTCCCGTTCCATGGGGCGGTCTGGCAGCGAGAGTATCACTGAGGCCAGGCAGCTCTCATAGAAATACTCCGGAAAGTGGCGTCCATCATAGACCTGCGTCAGCTTCATGCCGTTTTCATATACCACACCATAGGGAGTGACCCTTCCGTCTCCGCCCTCGATCAGATCCAGGGCCATTTTACGGCCATCCAGGCTTTTAAGATCCTTTGATCTGGCGGTTCCGCCATTCAGATCCATGTAATGGATTTGTCCGATCTCCTCCAAATCAGTGAAATCCGTGATGATGGTGACCTGCTGGCAGGAAAAGGTCAGGTTGATGAGATCCACAATCCCATGGCAGTTGCAGCTGACTGCAGCTCCCTGGAATTTTGCCATCTCCTGATCATCGAAGCTGTCCAACCGTTTGGCCAGATAGTCCAGTTCATCCAGCGTAACATTGCATCCTGTCAGTCGTTTTAAAACGGGAGGCCCTTGCCGCATTTCCCGGATGAAGCAGTCCCGTTCAACTGGGTCTCCGATCCCCAATGCTTCCAGTAGTTCCAGACAATGATCATATTCATTCCCAGGGATCGGGAACAAAATAATCGCCTCTCCATATTCAGGGTGCCTTGCGTTACTCAATACAGCCTGCATCCTTTTTCACCTCCAGTTTCCTCCAAACGCAGAATTACGGGTCCGTAGTGATCAATCAGCAGGGCGTCCAGAATCAACGCCAATGTGAGATCGTCCACAAGGTCCTCATCGCATAACTCAGGGGCCGTGATGGTCCGCCGCCTCTGGCTGATCCCTCGTGCGGCCTGATACATGGCATACTCCTGCCCGCTGAGGCCGTGCAGTACACGCCATTCACGCAAAGCTGTTGGCCATAGGCCGAAAAGATTTGGCATGGCCCACCGCCGGAGCGCCTCAGTGGCAGTCATCAGGTACATGGCCGCCAAACGGTGATTTCTGTCACCGCCTTTCCAATGGGTAGTCAGGTATGTGGAATAGACCTGCAGGCGGGCAGCGTGGCCCTCGTTATAATAGGTAACCGTC
>CDYT01022254.1_pt1 | contig 10403 bp, 7 predicted proteins | sample 557541 | NCBI WGS metagenome assembly CDYT01 (sample SAMEA3182060, study PRJEB8094) | gut metagenome | biome: human; feature: gut; material: Stool; isolation source: human stools | place: Canada | collected 2013-01-15
ATGGGGATTACGACACTCGGATCGGAATCTTCCATGTAAGTAACGTTATTGTACCTGAATTTGTTGTACGAGCTGTTGAATGACTCCTGGAAACGCGAATCGTCGCCTCCGGTCTTGACTTCCCGGATATCGGATTTATTGATTCCGGTAATCCGGAGCCCTACGCCCAACGGCTTGCTTGCTCCTGCTGCAGCAAGGGTCACGTCGAGCTGTATGCGCTTGATGTGGTTCGTCTTTTTCTCGCGGTGATAGTAGGTCTCCACGTCCAAGACCACGTCGTTGAAGTCATAGTCGCCTACCAACGGGAAGTTGTCTTCGAATACGTACGTATAGGAGACCGGGTCTGTAGGGGTTTCTGAGCCGGACTCGTCCGGAGTATTGCCTTCGCCCGTACAGTCTCCGGCAGGAATGGTGATGGGGGATTCTCCCCATTTGGATATGGTTCCTTCGGTGTTCTTGATGGCATCGAGGAATTTGGCTTCCCACCAGATATCCTCGGTGATATCATCGTCAATTTCTTTCACTTCATAATGAATGTTTCCCTGGCTGGAGAAATTTCCTATATCTTCAATTTTATTGATTTTTACCAGTGCATATTCATTGTTTGGACCCATAAATTGTGCTTGTGACAATTCTGCTTCATCAAGTACGGTTATCATGGAGTTGTCACCCATCGTGATTTGGGTGTTGTAATTGTTGCTATGGTCCCCGAAATCCTCTATCTCTGCAGAAGAGGTGTCTCCCATGTTCAGTGTGCCTACAAATTCTTCCGCATATAGATAGCATCCGTTGTCTATAGTGATGTTGCTGTCGGTTTTCCCGATATAGGCTTTGCCCTGGTTGATGAATTTGCATCCGCTGTCGAAATTCATTTCATCGACACGCACGGTACCGCAATTATAGAATGCTCCTCCCTGGCTGACATGGAAATCATCTATTTCCATAGTGCCGGCATTGTAGTTGTAGCTGCCTCCGGATGCATTGGTCAATTCGATGTCGTTCCCTTTGATGGTTCCACCCGCGTAGACGATAAACCGGCTGGATTGCACTAAAGTGAAGGTGTGCTCGTCCGGTATCACGATTTCCCCTCCGTCAATCACATAGAATTCGAAGCCTCGTTCAACGGTCATGTTGTTTCCATTGGGTTCCCAGCTGCCTTCAATGATGATGATGGCCGGATTGTCACTTCCCATGCCGTCCTTGCTGATTTTATTCCTATATATATTGTCTTTGGAGATTTTGTAGGCTTTTCCGTTTTGAAAATCGGTATTCGGCCTTATTTCTTCGGCACTTGATAGCATTGCGGTGATTTCTGCCTCAGACTTTTCCGGTGAATAGGTCTCGATGCTGACACTGCGTGTCCATGCGGCACGTGTAGTTGTGGGGGAACTGCCGAAAGCGGCATGGAGCTGACCGTTTTGGATGGATACGTATTTTACTATGTTGCGGCTGTGTGCATCGGTGCGGCACACGAAAGCGCTCGTCAGCACAGAAGGGCAGTCCATGACGGTAGTAAATACTGTTGTATTATTGGCGGTGCCTTCTGCCAGCAGTTTGGCGGATGACCGGCTGATTAAGGGGTTCTTGTCGTAAATACGTATGGTGTAGTCGATGCCGGTATCTTCGGATACAGAAACATTGACCCGGACCTGCTGAGTCATTTTCCAATCCATAGCCGGGTCTATGTTCTTGACCGGAAACCTATCCTGATAGGCTGCTTTCACTTTTTCGGGGTTAAAAACATCGTCTTTACAACCCTGCAGCAGTATGCCTACTGTAAGAATAACAAGCGGCAGAAAGCGTTTGTATAGGGTATTTTCTCCCATATTTTACATTTGTTTTGCTTGATTGTAAGCAAAAGTACGTTTATTTAAACTAATAAGCTTTATTAATGGGGGATAAAAGCGTGTTGGTTAACGCTTTTTAACGATTTTGTATGGATAGATAATGCAAGTTTGTCTTGAAAATTATCAATATTACTAAATGCCCTCTGTATTGCCGCTTTACTAAATCTTGGTGATTTCTCCTGCCAGGTCGGAATTCATGCGGTGGCGGATTTCGGCTTGGTCCAGTCCATGCCCCAGGAGGAACATGAGTTTGGTGACGGCACATTCGGGGGTACTGTCATAGCCGCTGATGACACCTGCCTGGAGAAGTTGCAGACCGGTTTCGTAACGTCCCATCTCGACGGCGCCACTTTGGCATTGGGTGATGTTGACGATGACAATGCCACGTTCGCTGGCTTCTTTCAGCTGGCGGATGAACCATTCTTTCTGGGGGGCATTGCCGGAACCGAAGGTCTTGAGGACAACAGCTTTCAGACCGGGAACATGAAGCACGGAGTTGATGATGCTTTCCTGGATGCCGGGAAAGAGGGTGAGCACTACGACATTGGTGTCGAAAAGGTAGTGCGGCTTCATGGGGCGTGACGGGTCGGGACGGTGGATGAGGTGCTCGTTATAACGGATATGGATGCCTGCCTTTGCCAGTGCGGGATAGTTGAAGGAGCGGAAAGCGTTGAAATTCTCGGCATTGATTTTGGTGGTACGGTTGCCCCGCATCAGCTCGTTCTCGAAGAAGATGCACACTTCGGGGACGATAGGAGTACCGTCCGGATGCTTGGCGGCGGCTATTTCAATGGCGGTGATGAGGTTCTCTTTCCCGTCGGTGCGCAGGGTGCCGATGGGAAGCTGGGAACCGGTGAGGATGACCGGCTTGGAAAGGTTCTCGAGCATGAAACTGAGGGCGGAGGCTGTATAGGCCATCGTATCGGTACCGTGCAGGATGACGAAGCCGTCGAAATTGTCGTAGTTGTAGTTGATGATTTTTACAATCTTTGCCCAGAGGGAAGGCTCCATGTCGGAAGAGTCGATCGGTGGGTCGAACTGATAGGAAGAGATGCGGTAGTTGAAGCGCTTCAGTTCGGGAACATGCTGTAGCAGTTGGTCGAAGTTGAAGTTCTCAAGCGCACCGGTCTCGGGATTTTCTATCATTCCGATAGTTCCGCCAGTGTAAATCAATAGTACGGAAGGGCAATCGACTTTCATGATATTCGTATTAGAGCTTTTTTCGGGCACAAAGATAGTGAAATATGAGATGGGGAGAAAATAAAAGAGACAAGTCTTTGCAGATTTTGTCTCTTTTATTTTTTCATTGCGAAAAATATATTGTATGAAATTTGAATAAGCTCACTGTTTCAAATCTTCCTTCAACTGCCTGATAGCCTTTTCCGCATCTCCTTCCTTCTCGTTGAGCAGCGTGACGAAGCGGCTGCCGATGATGGCACCGGATGAGTGGGCGCAAGCGGCATCGAATGTCTGCTTGTTGCTGATGCCGAAGCCTACCATGCGTGGATTGCGGAGGTTCATATCCTCTATCTTCTTGAAGTAGGCTTGCTTCCGGGTGTCGAAGTCTTTTTGGGCACCGGTGGTAGCGGCACTGGACACCAGATAGATGAATCCGTCGGTGTGGGCGTCTATTTCGCGGACGCGGGCTTCGCTGGTTTCGGGGGTGATGAGCATGATGACACGGATGTCATACTTCGAGGCGATGGCTTTGTAACTCTCTTCGTAATCGCGGAAAGGGAGGTCGGGAATGATGACGCCATCGATGCCGCATTCCACGCACTTCTGGCAGAAGGCTTCGAAGCCGAACTGCATGATGGGATTGAGGTATCCCATAAGGACAAGCGGGATGCGGACATCGCGACGGATGTCGCGCAATTGTTCGAAAAGCAGGCGGAGGGACATGCCGTTGTGCAGGGCGCGGGTGGCAGCATTCTGGATGACAATGCCGTCGGCCATGGGGTCACTGAACGGAATTCCGATTTCAATCATGCTGACTCCGTTTCTTTCGAGGGCACGGATAACGTCGGCAGTACCGTCGAGGTTGGGACAGCCTGCACAAAAGTAAATGGACAGCAGATTCTTGGGGCTGTCCTGGAAAAGTTGGTTAATGCGGTTCAACATACTATTTCTATTTACAATTTTACAATTTACAATTTACTATTTGGCTGCGCAATATATGCTGCATGGTACGATTTACAATTTTACAATTTTACAATTTTACAATTTACTATTTACTATTTACTATTTACCATGTACAATGTACAATTTGCCATGTGGCGTATATTGCGCAGCCAAATAGTAAATAGTAAATCGTCAAATCGTACCTCCCTTGAGTTCTTTCAGGAAGTTTGAGATGCGTTCCACATCCTTTATTCCCGGTGCCGTCTCGAAACGGCTGTTGATGTCGATACCTGCGAAATAGGGATGGCGGAACTCCCGGAGGGCTTTTACGCTGTAGGGGTTGATGCCACCGCTGAGCAGGAACGGGGTGGGACCGTTGTAACGGTGCAGGAGGTTCCAGTCAAACTGGTTGCCGGAACCGCCGTACTGCGGGGTCTTGGTGTCGAAGAGGTAATAGTCGCACAGACCATTGTAGGCAGATACGGAAAGCAGGTCCTTGGGCAGCAAGATGGAGAAAGCCTTGATGAGGTGCAGGCCTGCATTGCGCAGGGAACGGCAGTACTCGGGAGCTTCATTGCCATGCAGCTGGATGTAGTCCAGGCCGAAACGGTCGGTATACATCAGGATGTTTTCCTTACTTTCGTTGACAAAGACGCCGACACGCTTGGCGCAGGCTGGCAGATACCCGGGCATCTGGCACAGACAACGGGGAGATTTTGGGTAGAAGATGAAACCAATCATATCTACACCTTGCAGTTCTACATTGCGGATGTTTTCTGCTTCGGTCATTCCGCATACTTTGATGAGAGGAGACATTTTATTTACGATTTACAATTTACTATTTACAATTTGGCTGCGCGATGTAACGCTGTATGAGAGACTTTTGTATTTACAATTATCAACTTTCAACTTTTAATTATCAATTAAGAGACTGTCTTGGATGAACTCTTTCAGGGTTTCGCCCGGATTGGCTGTTTTCATGAAGGTTTCGCCGATGAGGAAACCGCGGAAGCCGGCGGCACGCAGGCGGCAGATGGTTTCGGGGTCGGAGATGCCGCTTTCGGAGACAAGGAGCGGGGATGCCGGTCCGTGGGTGGCTTCGCGCAGTTGCCGGGCTATCCGGAAGGAGTTTTCTACATCGGTGACGAAGGAGCCGAGGTTGCGGTTGTTGACACCCACCATGTCGACCTCCTTATTTATATAGGAGAGTTCCGAAGGGCTGTGGATTTCGAGCAATACCTCCAGCCCGAGTTCGTGGGCTTGGGCGGTGAGGGTGCTGCACTGCTCCGGACTGAGGCAGGCGGCAATGAGCAGTACGGCGTCGGCACCTACGATGCAGGCTTGCAGAAGCTGGTACTCGTTGATGATGAAGTCCTTGCGCAGAATGGGGATGCGGACGAGCGGACGGGCTGTGCGGATGTCGCGCAGCGTACCGCCGAAGAACTTCTCATCCGTCAGGATGGAGAGGGCGGCGGCGCCGGCGGCTTCGTAGGAGGCGGGTATTTCCTCTGCTTGGGCAGCCTCGTTTATCCAGCCTTTAGAGGGTGAACGGCGTTTGAACTCGGAGATGATTCCTGTAGAAGAAGCGGCAAGGGCCTGCTTCATGCTGCGGTGGTGGGCCGCATTCTCCCGGATGATGATTCCGGCCTGCTCCTGCAACTGTTCCGGAGAGACGGTCTGCTTCTGCAGTTCAATCTCTGTTTGCTTATGGGCGATGATTTCGGACAGTATATCTTTCATTGCTTCATTTATTAATCTCGATAAATTTTTTCAGTGTCGCCAGCGCCCGTCCGCTATCCAGTGATTCGCGTGCGATGGCGATGCACTCTTCAATCTCTTTCTGCGGCTCCATCACCTGGATGGCAAAGGCGGCGTTGACAATGACGCATTGCGTTTGTGCAGGTGTGGCATGCCCCGTAAGGATATTGTCGAAGATGCGGGCGGCATCTTCCTTGCATGCGCCGCCGAAGAGTTCTTCGGGACGGGCATCCTTGAAGCCGAGGGCCTGCGGACGGTAGATGCGCTCGTAGTTGCGGGTCATCACCTTGAACTCGTCCGTCAGGGAGATTTCGTCGTAGCTGTCGAGGCTGTTGACCACGGCAAAGTCAATGCCGAGCTTATAGAATACGTTGGTGTATAGGCGCATCTGCGAGAGGTCTGCCACACCGAGCAGCTGGTATGCCGGACAGCATGGATTCACCAACGGGCCGAGCAGATTGAACAAGGTGCGTACTCCCAGCGTCTTGCGTACGGGACCGACAAACTTCATCGCCGGATTGAAAAGCTGGGCATGAAGGTAGGCGATGTTGCACTCCTCCATGCTGCGTTTCAGCGTGTCGGGGTTGTTGGTGAAGCGTACGCCGTGCTGCTCGATGACATTGCTGGCTCCGCTCACGGAAGTGGCTCCGTAGTTGCCGTGCTTGGCAACCTTGTAGCCGGCTCCCGCCACCACGAAGCAAGCGCAGGTGGAGATGTTGAAGGTGTTCTTTCCGTCGCCGCCCGTACCTACAATGTCGATGGGGCGATAGGGGGCGAAGTCGATGGGAAGGCGTGTCTCCATCAGTGCTTCGCGGAAACCGATAAGCTCGTCCACAGTGATGCTCCGCATCTGGAAGGCAGTGAGCAAGGCTGCTATCTGCGCCTCAGGATACATTTCCTTGGTGATGTTGAGGAGGATTTGTTTGGTCTCCTCCGACGTGAGCTCTTCGTGGTTGAAGAGACGGGTGAGTATTGCTTTCATCTTTTTATTTACGATTTGACGATTGAATTTACTCTTTTTCTGAAGTGCCTCATTTGAAAAGCCAGTTTTTTACGATTGTTTTTCCGTCGGGTGTCAGTACCGATTCAGGATGGAACTGGATGCCGTGTATGTCATACTCCCGATGTTTCAGCGCCATGATTTGTCCTTCGGGGCTGATGGCGGTAATGGCCAGCGCTTCGGGAAAGTCCTTCGTATCCACTACCCAGGAGTGGTATCGTCCGACGGGAATCCTATTGGGTAAACCGCAGAAGATATAGTCTTCTTCGAGAGAAATACCTTCATAATCCTTTCCCCCTAATCCTTCATCCCTTGTCCCTAGTCTTTCCTCCTTCCTCCTTATCTCCGTCTGTACCCCATGGAACACCTCTTCCAGATTGACCAGCTTTCCACCGAACGCTTGTCCGATGGCTTGTTCGCCCAGACAGACACCGAGTATGGGTTTCCGTCCGGCATAGGTGCGGATGACATCCAGCAACAGTCCGGCTTCCTCGGGGACACCGGGGCCGGGTGAGAGGATGATTTTATCGTATGGCTCCAATTCTTCGAGCCGGAATTTATCGTTGCGCAGCACATCCACTTCTGCGCCAAGCTCTTTCACCAGATGGGCAAGGTTGTAGGTGAAGGAGTCGTAATTGTCTATGATAACTGTTTTCATCTTTTGTATTTACAATCTATTTTATTTACTATTTGACGATTTACGATGTACGATTGAAGTTACTTTATTTACGATGTACGATTTGGCTGCGCAATGTACGCCGCATGGCAAATCGTACATCGTAAATCGTCAAATCGTACATAAACTCACATTTTTTCTGCCATCTCAATCGCCTTTTTCAGTGCGCCGAGCTTGTTGTTCACCTCTTGCAGTTCGTACTCGTCGTTGCTCTTGGCCACGATGCCGCCGCCTGCCTGGAACCAGAGGACACCGTTGCGGCTGACAAAAGTACGAATCGTAATCGCCTGGTTCAGCGAGCCGTTCAGTCCGATGAAACCGATGCAGCCGCCGTAGGCTCCACGGTTGTGCGGTTCCAGCTGGCTGATGAGTTGCATGGCGCGTACCTTGGGGGCGCCGCTCAGGGTACCGGCAGGGAAGGTGTCGATGAAGGCCTTGACGGGGTCGGCCTCTTCGCGGAGCGTTCCGCTGACACGGCTGACGAGGTGGATGACATGGCTGTAATACTGCATCTCCTTATAGAAGTCCACCTTTACATCGTGGCAGTTGCGGGAGAGGTCGTTGCGGGCAAGGTCCACCAGCATCACGTGTTCGGCGTTCTCTTTGGGGTCGTCGTGCAGGTACCGGGCATTGAGGGCGTCCTGCTCTGCATCGCCGGTGCGCTTCGTGGTTCCGGCAATGGGGTCGATATAGGCATGGCGGCCTTCGATGCGGCAATGGGTTTCGGGAGACGAGCCGAAAATGCGGAAGCCCCCGAAGTCGAAATAGAACAGATAGGGAGAAGGGTTGATGCTGCGCAGGGCACGGTAGAGCTTGAAGTCATCGCCCGTGAAACGCTGCTCGAACCGGCGGGAGAGGACTATCTGGAAAACGTCGCCGCGCAGACAGTGGGCGATGCCGCGGCGGATATTCGCCTTGTGCTCCTCGTCCGTAAGTGGGGAGGTGGTGGGGCCGATGGCGCGGAAATCGTAGGCGGTGTAGTTGCGGTTATGGATGGCCTTCTGCACCTGGTCCAGTTCGCTGGTCTCGCCGGGCGCCAGCATCTCGAGAAGCAGCATCTCATTCTTGAAGTCGTTGAAGACGATGAGGTACTTATATAATATGTACAGCATGTCCGGCGCATCGTTGGTAGCTTCGCGGCTGTCCTTCACGGGGATATTCTCGAAGTAGCGGACAGCATTGAAGGAGGTGTATCCGTAGAGTCCGCAGTAATTGCTGTATTCGCCCTCCACGCGGAAGCGGGCGCGGAAATCGTTCAAGGCATTCTCCACCCGGTATGTATCGGTTATGGGATGCTCTTCGCGGCTGTCGTCCGGCAGGCGGAAGATAGCCGTGCCGTGGTCTATGCTGACACTTGCCAGCGGACACAGAGCGATGAACGAGCGGTTGTTCTCACTGCCATGATAGTCGGAACTCTCCATAAGTGCGCTCTGCGGAAAGATGTCACGCACCTTCAGATACGTGCTCACCGGCGTATGCAAGTCACCGAGCATGGTGCGGCTGATTGTTTTATAATCATATTGTTTCATTGTATCTTGTATTTTATTTCATTGTATCTCGTATTTTCAAATAACTCATCACTTATAACTCATCACTCATCACTCAAATACGTCTCTATATCCTTATCCCCCCGTCCCGACACCGTCAGCACCACCACGTCCGTCGGCTTGAACCTCATCTTCTCCAGCGCACCCAGTGCGTGGGCACTTTCCAATGCGGGGATGATGCCTTCGAGCCGGGTCAGTTCGTAGGCGGCGCGGATGGCTTCGTCGTCGTTGACGGCGAGGACGATGGCACGCTTCTGCTTGGCAAGGTTGGCGTGCATGGGGCCGATGCCCGGATAGTCCAGTCCGGCAGAGATGGAATAGGGCTCTTCTATCTGTCCGTCCTCGTTCTGGATGACGTAGGTGCGCGAGCCGTGGATGATGCCCATCTTGCCGAGGGCGATGGTGGCGGCTGTCATTCCCGTTTCAATGCCTTTTCCGCCGGCTTCGGCGAGGACGATTTGCACGTGCGGGTCGTTGACGTAGTGATAGATGGTGCCGGCTGCATTGCTTCCTCCACCTACGCAGGCGATGAGGTAATCGGGGCAGCTACGTCCTTCATGCTCAAGAAGTTGTTTCCTGATTTCTTCGCTGATGACGGACTGCAGGCGTGCCACCATGTCGGGGTACGGATGCGGGCCGACGGTGGAACCTATCACGTAGTAGGTGTCTGAGAGATGGCAGCACCAGTCGCGGATGGCTTCGTTGGTGGCGTCCTTCAACGTCATATTACCACTGGTGACGGGAACGACGGTGGCGCCGAGCATCTTCATCTTCTCCACATTGACGCGCTGGCGCTCTACGTCGGTCTTACCCATGTAGACGATGCATTCCATGTTCATCAAGGCGCAGACGGTGGCTGTGGCCACACCGTGCTGTCCGGCTCCGGTTTCGGCGATGATGCGGCGCTTGCCCATGCGGCGTGCCAGCAATACCTGCCCGATGCTGTTGTTGATTTTGTGGGCACCGGTATGGTTCAGGTCTTCACGCTTGAGGTAAATCCGGCAACCGTACTTCTCGGACAAGCGGTGTGCCAAGTAGAGTGGGGAAGGGCGTCCCACGTAGTCGCGCAGCAACTGGTCGTATTCACGCTTGAAGTCCTCACTTTGCAGCACCTTGAGGTAGGTGTTCTGCAACTCTTCTACACATTTGTGGAGGATTTCGGGAACGTATGCCCCGCCGAACTCTCCGTAATAACCTTCTTTGTCAACTAAGAAATTCATCATGTTATTTACTATTTGACGATTTACTATTTACTATTTCAGAAATCAAAACGCATTATTGCTTAAACGAAAAAAGCCCCGTCGCTTGGTGCGACAGGGCTCTTTTTGTTTTTTACTATATATTACATATATACATACGAGCGCTGCTCCCTTACGACTGTCGGAGTTGTAACGGGTGCCACCACCAATATGTATTTACTAACATTGTTTTCATTGACTTTTTTTGTTTTATCG
>CDYT01029913.1_pt1 | contig 10157 bp, 9 predicted proteins | sample 557541 | NCBI WGS metagenome assembly CDYT01 (sample SAMEA3182060, study PRJEB8094) | gut metagenome | biome: human; feature: gut; material: Stool; isolation source: human stools | place: Canada | collected 2013-01-15
CTGGAGATGGAGTCCCTGCTGAAAGAGTTCCAGCGGGAGTGTGCCTGGGAGACGGAGACGTATGACGGGCGAAAACTGGAGGACGCGGACTACATCTTCCGCCGTCACGGGGCCCGGCTCCCCATGACGCCCTCCACCTTCACCTGGCGGTTCAAGCTGATCCTGAAGAAGCACGGCCTACCTCCTGCCCTGAATGTCCACTCCCTGCGCCACACCAATGCCAGCCTCCTGATCGCCGGTGGGGCTGACGTAGCCACGGTGGCGGGCCTGCTGGGCCACAGCCAACCGTCCACCACGCTGGACATCTATACCCACGCCTTCAACAAGAACAAGAAAGCGGCCAGTCAGGTGCTGCAGGAGGGGTTGGAGATTTGATGAACAACAGAGGAAAGAAACAGACGCGGATCCCTGTCACCCAATGTACCTACTGTGGCTCGTGTGACCTGGGGATCGGCTGGCAGCAGAACGAGGCCATCGTGACTTTCCGGCGGAACGATCTCTTCGGCAACCGGCTGAAGTATTTGATCTGCCGGAACTGCGGGGCTGTGCTATACCAGTGTGTGGCGGAGCCTTGGAGGTTCCCGCCGGTAGAATAAATGAGTTCCAGGAATATCCCCCATCCATAGGACGGGGGATATTCTTCGATGGCAACTCATTTCGGGTTGACAGCCCCGACAAATGCCTCAAAGATCTTCCTGCTACCCTCATCAGCGTACAGGGACATCTCTGGATGCCACTGGACCGCCCAGACGAAAGTCTTGCCGGGCAGGTACACCGCCTCGATGAGATCGTCCGTGCTACGGGCCATTTCTACGAGACTGGGGGCTAAACTCCTGATCGCCTGGTGGTGGCAGCTGTTCACGCCCAGCTTCTGCTTTTGTAGCAGGGCAGCTAAGGGCGTATCTGGCAGGATGCGCACCGTGTGGGCGGCCTGGTCATAGGGTGGCTTCATGGAATGCTCGATCTCTGACGGGTGCTCCGTGGGCAGGTCCTGGTAGAGAGTGCCCCCCAGGGCCGCATTCAGAAACTGGATGCCCCGGCAGATGCCCAGGATGGGCTTGTCCCGCTCCAAAGCCTGTCGGAGCAGCTCCTGCTCCAGAGCGTCCCGGGCAGGGCACAGCTCGCCGCAGAAGGGCTCCATGGCCTCCCCATACAGCTGGGGATCGACATCTTGCCCACCAGTAAAGAGAAAACCATCGCAGAGATCCACGAGCTGGGCAATATCCGCCCCATTGGTTGTCAGCGGCAGGATGACGGGGATGGCACCGGCTTCCTTCACTCCTTCCAGATACCCCGGCAGCATCCAGTAGGAATTCTTCTCCTCGTCCCACAGGGGCGTCACCCCGATGATCGGTTTCTCCATGGTCCATCACCTCTGATTGATAAAAGGAAAGAGGCACTCGAAATTCGAGTGCCTCTTTGCACGTGGTACGCCCGGCTGGATTCGAACCAGTGGCCTACAGAGTCGGAGTTCTCAGGCCGTCAAAGGGGAAGCTGTTGGGCCGCAAGGGTTTCAGTTGGGTTGCACAAATTTTCCACCATTTATAGAAAACTCCCGGAGCCATTGCGGTGCAATGGCTCCGGGCATTTTGCAAATAGTCGTCAAATAGTAGTCAGCAATCCGAGACCCATTAAGCAGTCTCCTCTGCATCCACTCCATGCTCATACAAATATTCCGGAGCAATGTCGATCTCCCCGTCGTTCCAGACTGCAATGCCACGGTCAATATAAACGGAGCGAAACACCTCCTCATCTGCCAATGGGGCAAATGCCGGCGTTTTAAGCAGAGGTCTAAAGTCCATAATTTTTGCAGTTCCAGTACTGAAGCGTACCCACAGCTTATGATCCTTCATCGGTCGGACTCCACTTACCTTGATCATAGGAGCAGGATCTCCAGCATAGGCAATTCCATCCACAATATACATCTCTGCACCTCCTTACCGCAAGGGTTCAATCTTCCCGAAGGGCTCATTCCGGACTGCTTTGTTCCAGGTAGCATATAGTTCTTCCTCGTGGATTGCAGCCCAGGCCTGCACCAGTTTCAGCTGTTTGACAGGCAGGCTGCCTGCCAGTAGCTCCCCATCCACGCCAACAGATGCTTCAAACTCTGCGTAGTACACATGGAAGTGAGGTTTATTATGCTGGCTATTGTCAGAATATAGCATCTTGATAACAATATTGTAAAAACGGCAAAGTTCTGGCACTTTTCCAACTCCCTTCATCGCAATTTAAATCAATTCAAATGTCGCAATCCGCGCTTTATTTGAAGTCGTGCTTTCTAAAGATCATTCCGTATTCAGGAGTTTTTGTGGTAGTATTTTACCACAATTTCAAAATAATCACAAGTGCCGCTTGATTGGTCCGGCTATGATATTCGGTCACAACCTGATGCTTTTCGCTGCCAGATCGTTATGTCAGGGACATAAACTTTCCTGTAATTTATGTTCGCTTCTCGGCTCATCAGGTTAAATGCGATAATGCAATAATAAAGGAGCGGGAACCTGTACAGGCATTTCCCGCTCCTCTGTTATTCGATATGATGGTTTCTGCAAGATCTGTGAAGGAGATGCCTTAGAACTCCTGGATCAGCTCATCCTTCCAGCCCTTCGTCGGATCAGCCACCAGGGTGTCCTTAAACCGGAGGGTGGAGATGTACCACTTGCCGTCAATCTTCACATAGTCGTCGTCATAGTAGCCCTGCTCCAGAAAGCCGACGCCGGCCCCCTTGCTCTCCTTACCACTTTTGAAGGCTCCGAACAGGTGCCAGTGGCCATGGGCATGGGTATCATCATCAAAAGTGATGATGGGGTTGGTGATGTTATGGCCCAGGCAGCGACCGTCCATCTGCTTCTGAAAGCCTTTGAACAGCTCAATAAAGGCCTCTCTGCCCACGGCGCTACCCCAGGGATCGTCGGGAGAGCCCTCCCACCGCACATCGGGGGAGAAGATTGTGTCCACCAGCTCATAGTTGTGGTTGTCGTTGCACATCCGGGCGTAGCGGTTCTTCAGGTCTTTGATGGCCTCAATATCCATCAGTCTCTGGACTTCCTTCTCAATGTTCATACTTTTACCTCCATGATATTTTTTCCGCATCGCGGTGGAAAACAATGTTTCTTATCCGTGCTGTTGATCCGTGTTCTTCTTTCCATACACCATCTCATGGGTGGGTTTGATGACAAAGTAGGCCGCCACGCCGATCACCATGAGGATGATGCCGCTGACCATGATGTTCATGCCGGCACCGCCACCGAAGAGATTGCCCACCACAGGCACAATGTAGCCGCACAGGAAGACGCCGGAGCCCTCAATGCCCGCCAGAAGTGACATGGCCGTGGTGGCGTTTTTCCCGGTGGTGGCCAGCCCCAGGTAAGTGGTCAGGCCGGAGACGACAATCAGATTGAAGAACTGGCACAGGATGCCGCCCGCATAACACCCTGCGGCGCTCTGCGTCAGCTGCGGCAGCAGCATGGCCACGCCGCACAGGATGAAGGCCAATGTCATGCTGAATCGCTTGGTGGCTTTGATCCAGAACGCCACCACCAGGCCGGAGACCGTGCCCGCCACACTGCACAGGGAGCCGATGACGCCTGCCATAGCCGTGGTGCCCAGCTGGGCCTCGTTGACAATGTAGTCGGAATAGTTCATAAACCAGGCATTCCAGAAAATGGCGCCGAAGAGATAGAGTAGCAGCATGCCCACAGCCACCATGGGGAATTTTCCCCCTTCTGCGGACGCCGCCGCTGTCTCCTGGGCGCCGCCAGCGGCCTGGGCCAGGCTCCGGTCCTTGTCCACATTGGGATAGAACAGGATCACCAGCACTAGAATCGGAATCAGCAGCAGGACCGTTTTATAGCCGTCTTGGAAGCGCCCGGTCTCCCCGAACACGCCGCCCAGTAGCTGAAAGGTGGCCATGCCCAGCATCATCAGGGAATTGTGCCACCCAAGCACCTTATCCCGCAGGTTGAGGGGCGCCACAATGGCCAGAACCGTTGGATTCGCAGAGGCGATGGTGCCGCCCGGAATGCCCAGCAGGGCCGAGCAGGCGATCACGCCGACCAGCGGCATATCCACCAGCAGGATCAGCGCCCCCGCCGCAATGGAGATTGCCATGCTGGCGACCACCACCAGCTTCCGGTTGCAGACCCGCAGAATGACACTGGATGCAAAAGCCGCCAGCATCATGACAATGGTGGGCAGCGTGGAGATCAGAATGGCCACATTCTCCTGGCCGGGATAGGCCTGGTAGATCAGGCCCAGCACCACCGTTGCAATGCAGTAGATCCAGGCGGCAAAGGACGACAGCAGCACCACCGCCACGCCCAGTCCACGATGTTTGATCATAGAAATCCCTCCATGTGCGTGTTCTCCGGCGCCTTACAGGTGCCGGCCCAGAAGATACCCCTCCCGGATGGCGGCGCCGGCCAGGCCGGGCTCCTTGGCATCACCGATGATCCGCACATCCACACCTGCGGCGGTCAATTCCTCCGCCAGAGCGGTATTGGAAACCCGGCCGATGGCCAGCACAACCGTGTCCGCGGGAATCTCTTCGTTGTGGGCACCGGAGACGATGACGGAGTGATCCGTAATCTCATCCACCGTGGTGCTGGTATAGGCCTTCGCCCCATTGTTGGCCAGGTCCTGCAACAGGTCCTTGCGGGGGGCCGGCCCCTCATCCAGGGCAATGCCGTCCCGCATCTCCACCACGGTGACTTCCTTCAGCAGGGAGGCCAGATGGTTGGCCACCTCCACGCCCACCAGGCCGCCGCCCACCACAACGCAGCGTCTGCCGGTGTTGACGGCACCCTTCAGCACGTCCTGTCCCAGGACCACATTGGGGTTCTGCACGCCGGGGATTTTCTTCGGAACGATGGGCGTCACGCCGGTGGCCGCGACCACTACGTCCGGCTTCTTCTCCAGCACCAGTTCCTTGGTGACGGTGGTATTCAGGAAGACGGGAACATGCAGCTTCTCCAGCTCCCGCACCTGCCAGCGGAGGAAGGCCGTGATCTCGCCCTTTCCGGGCGGGATGGAGGCAATCCGGTACTGGCCGCCGGCCCAGCGGTCGCTGTCGTATACCTCCACCTGGTGGCCGCACTCCGCCGCCGCGATGGCGGCCTGCATGCCGGCGGGGCCCGCGCCCACTACCATTACCTTCTTGGGGTGCTCCGCCGGGACTGTCTGGTATTCCGGGTCGCTCTCATGACCCACCAGCGGATTCAGCTCACAGGAGCCGGCCAGGCCGGTGTCGATGTGGCCCACACAGCCGTGGAGGCAGCCCACGCACTTGCGGATATCCTCGAAGCGTCCCTCCCGCGCCTTATTCGGCGTCTCCGGGTCCGTGAGGGACTGCCGGGCAAACCCGATCAGGTCCGCCTTGTGGGACCGCAGGATGCTCTCGGCAATCCGGGTGTCGTTGATGCGGCCCACCGTAATCACCGGCTTGCAGGTGACATCCTTCACCTCCTTGGCGTAGTCCGCCTGATAGCCGTGGCGGTAATACATGGAGGGGATCATCTGGTCATCTGTGGCATTCACCGCGATGGAGATGCTGAAGTAGTCCACGCCGGCCTGGTCCAGGTAGGGGACGATGGCTTTGGTGTCCTCAATGGTGAGACCGCCGGTCACCCGCTCGTCGGCGGAGAGCCGGTATCCCAGAATAAAGTCTGGGCCGCATTTTTGGCGGACATTCTCAATGATCTCCAGGGCAAACCGCATCCGGTTAGTCAGGTCGCCGCCGTACTCGTCGGTGCGCTTGTTGGTGTACATGGACATGAACTCCGGAATCATGTAGCCGTGGGCGCCGTGGAGCTCAATGCCGTCAAATCCAGCTTTCTTGGCCCGTAGGGCGGCGTCGCCGAAGTCCTCTACTGTCTTGTGGATCTCCGTAATGGTCATCTCGTGAGGCATCTCCTCATTGTGATAGGGGTCCGGGATGGCAGAGGGAGCCCAGGACTGGGCCTTGGCATATTTTTCAGAGGCCTGTCGGCCGGGATGGTTCAGCTGGGCGATGATGACGGTATCGTATTGATGCACTCGGTCCGTCAAGTCCCGGAAGCCGGGAATGTGTTCATCCTTCCATAGGCCAGGAATCCACTGATAGCCCTTGGCCACAGACGTGACCGCCACATTTTCTGTGACAATCATGGCAAAGCCGCCCTTGGCCTTGGCCTCGTGATACGCCGCGAACCGCTCTGTGCAGGTGCCGTCCTCCTCGCAGAAGTTCATCAGCATTGGGGTCACCACGCAGCGGTTTTTCAGAGTCTTTCCATTGATGGTGAGGGGGGAAAACAATCGATCCAGCATGTCTCGCTACCTCCATTTTTCTCCTGTTATTTTCCGTTTTCTATTTTTATAACTATTATTTTAATTATTATTGTAAGTATTTAATTTAACAAAGTCAATGGTTTTCCTTCATTTACGAAGAAGTTTGGATAGTTAAACAAAAAACAAACAACGCCTTTGGCGATCCCCACAAAGGAGGCTTCGCCAAAGGCGTTCTCTGCGCTTCATATGCCGTGCCGCTTCCGTCACTGCCAGTATTCGATTGCCAGGTCAGCCTTCATCTCCAGTGCTTTCTGGTACATTCCCTCCAGATAGTACTGATCTCCCCGATGATCTGCCAAGCGGAGTTTCGGCAGGAACTCCGGCGGAACCGCCTTGGCGCACGCCGTCTGAACCGCCTCCATCATCTCCCGATCCACCACGTTTCCGGCAAAGAGCAGTTCGTCCGGGTTTAACACCGCAATGACTGAGAGTGCCGTCTTCACGATCAACTCCAGCCCCTTCGGACTCCCCTGGGCAATGACCTGGATCTGCTCCTCCTGACTCATCCCCCACGGCATATATCCGGTCATTCCGGCAAAGCCGTTCTTGCCGCTGACAATTCTCCCCCCGATTACAGATGCTGTGCCTGCCAGGACATTTCTCATGCAGAACAGCAATGTCAGCGTCTCGCTGGTATAACCCGCATCTTTGTAAGCTCCATAAACACGGTATTGACAGTCGTAGGTCATGTAGATCGGCCGCCGCTGCGCCACCGCCCGGAGCGCATCCAGCAGATGGGCCTCCTCCAGCTCCGGGATATCGGAGAGCCGCAGCACGCCGTGGTCGATGATTCCGCTGGTTCCCACCAGGATACACGAGATGTTGGGGAACTTCTCCAGCATCTCGGTGATTTTCCCGGCCACACGGTCCATATCCAACATCGTGAACTGCGTCTGTTCCTGATAGAGCGTCGACCGCAGCATGGAGAGCACGTCACAGAGGAGAAGCCGGTTTCCCTCCGAGTCCAGATCAATCCGGACACAGAGAATACTCTCATAGTCCTCGTTGATCTGATAGACGCTGGTGCTTCTGCCCACCCCATTGAGCTGGTATTTCTGACCGTGCACCTCGCCGTTTCGCTCCAACTCATTCAGCAAGGTGTTGCAGGTGGCAACACTTAGGCCCGTGTCCGCCGCAATGCTCTGCTTGGTGTGCTCGCCGCCCCGCCACATGACAGCCCGGATGGCGTTCATATTCATCTTTCGGACATCTGACGTGTCAATCATACTGTCCCGTCCTCTCTGTATCGTCTTTTGCACATATTACTCCAAAATATGATTTCTCTAAGTTATTATAACAGTTAGAAAAATAAAATCAACCATTTTCTCCCATACTTCCTGAGGAATCGCAAGCCGGGGTGGACTGTCACAAAGACAGTCCACCCCGGTCTTCAAGTTTCTGTGTTAGTGTCGGCTTCCAGCTTTCAGATTTCCATAGGCTGCTTCGTGGGCAGGTTTGATGACGAAATAAGTCAGAATTCCAATTCCCATCATGATGATCCCGCTGACCAGGATGTTTGTCCCCGCTCCGCCACCGAAGAGATTGCCCACCAGGGGGACAATATAGCCGCACAGAAATACGCCGGAGCCCTCAAATCCCGCCAGAAGAGAGAGGGCGGTCGCCGCATTTTTCCCTGTGGTCACCAGACCAAGGTAGGTGGTCAATCCGGAACCAATGATCAGGTTGAAAAACTGGCAGAGGATTCCGCCGGCATAGCAGCCTATGGCGCTTTGGGTCAGCTGCGGCAGCAGCATGGCCGCTCCGCCGAGAATAAACGCCAGCGAAATGCTGAACTTCTTTGTCGCACGAATCCAAAACGCAACCACCAGGCCGGAGACTGTCCCTGCAACGCTGCAGAGGGAGCCGATCATGCCGGCCATGGCCGAGGTACCCAGCTGCGCCTCATTGACGATGTAATCTGAGTAGTTCATATACCAGGCATTCCAGAAAATGGAGCCGATGCCGTACACCAGCAGAAGTCCCACCGCAACCCTGGGGAATCGCTCCGGCTCCGCCGTGGGGGTCGCTGCGGAAATGTCCGCATTGCGGACATCTTTCGCCGGTTCCCGATCCACATTGGGATAGAAGAGAATAACCAGGACTAAAATGGGCAGCAGCACCAGCACGGTTTTATAGCCATCCTGAAACCGGCCGGTCTTTGCGAACACGCCGCCCAGCAGCGTGAAAACCGCCATGCCCAGCATCATCATGGAGTTGTGCCAGCCCAACACCTTGTCCCGCAGTCTGGGCGGCGCAATTTCCGCCAGCACCGTGGGATTGGCGGAAGCGATAGTCCCGCCCGGAACGCCCAGAAGCGCAGAACATAGGATCACGCCCGCCAGGGGCATATCCAGGAAAAGAATCAGCAGCCCGGCTCCAATGGAGATCAGCATGCTGATGATCACCACATATTTTCGGTTGCAGAAGCGCAACAATACACTGGAGGCAACCGCCGACAGCATCATCACCAGTGTGGGAAGCGTGGAAATCAGAACCGCAGTATGCTCTTGCTCGGGATAGGCCTGATAGATCAGGCCCAGTACCACAACTGCAATGCAATAAATCCAGGCGGCAAATGATGCCATCAGAATCACTGCAATTTGAAGGAATGATTTCTTTTTCATGGACTCCTCCCTATGCCCGTGTACATTTCAGGCCATCTTATATCCCAAATCTGGTTTCTCATTTGGAATGTTCTATTTTTATTATTAATATTTTAATTATTATTAAAAATATTATTTTTAGAAAAGTCAACGTTAACTTGATGTTTTCGAAAATGTTTGGATAGTTAAACAAAAAACGATTTCGCGCTTTGTCAAATCGGCTGATGAAACTTATCTCGGTACCATCAAATCGTTTTGAAGAGAAGCATAACCAGGCAGTACATTGCTCGGTCTTTTTGATTCTTTTGCTTCATAGAGCATGCCTCCTCCGTCCGACGCCAGTGCCGTCCATAATAAGGCGTCAAATCCACCATCCAAGATTGACTTCAGTACAAAATAGCGGAACCTCGATATGGGAATCGAGGTTCCGCTGTTATTTGATCCACGTCTTTTGCGGGGTACAGGAACCAGACTCCTGCCCTGCTTCCCGCTGTGCCTCCTGAAGAGTCTGTTGGATGTCCAGCCACCGACCGTAGGCTCCGCCGTGGAGGTGTTGTTTTACTTTCCGGATGGCGTTCTTGTATGCCTTCTCCGCTCCGCTGGGGCCGTTGTAGTTCAGCCGGATGGCCAGCTCCTGGAACGTCATGCCCTGCTCCTCCGGCTGGCCGATCCCCAAATGACAGCGCACCAAGTTCAGCTCCCTCGGTGACAGGATCTCCTCGATACGCTGAAAAAGCAGTTTTCTCTGCATCTGGTGGTCGTAGGCTTTTGCGGGATCGCCACCGCAGGACACTGTAAATACTTGGTCGCCCAAATCGTAACTTTGGAACAGTGTCTGGCTCTCCAGAAGCAGAGACCGTGCCACGGGCTCTGATACCTGCAGGCTCTCCATGATGGGAGGGAGCAGCTCCGCTTCCGATGCTTTTTCCTTCTCTGCCATGAGCCGCAGGACCTGCCGCAGCTGGTGATACCGTCCGGCCGGGACCGTCAGCGGCAGGGCGCTTCGAGCGGCGCAGTCCCGCATCGCCGCCTGGATGACAGGCGTGGCATACGTCAAAAAACGATTTCCCAGTGTGGGGTCGAACTGTTCCGCAGCCTTCAGAAGCGCCATTGCGCCTTCCTGCTTCAGGTCCTCTTCCAGGGAGGGACCTCGCACCGTCCTGTCATACTGCTTTGCCAACACAGTGAGATAACCGCTGTTCTGGCGGAGCAACTCCTCTGCCGCAGAGG
>CDYT01001061.1_pt1 | contig 10020 bp, 10 predicted proteins | sample 557541 | NCBI WGS metagenome assembly CDYT01 (sample SAMEA3182060, study PRJEB8094) | gut metagenome | biome: human; feature: gut; material: Stool; isolation source: human stools | place: Canada | collected 2013-01-15
AAATCGGAGCAGGCACCGATCCGCCGACCCCCGTGCGCACGGAGGGCCACCGCACCGGAGTGCGCCCAAGCGGCCTTTTCTTTTGGACCGTGCACCGCGCAGCCGTTGGCGGCTTTGCCGCTTACGGATGCGGCGTACCCCTTGCGGGTACGGCCCGTTTTCTTTTCGGGCAAGGCCGAAAAGAAAATGGGGGGTGCATTGCCCAGCTGGCAACTCAGCTGAATTTTCCGGGCGGCAGATTGCCGCCCCTACGGCGTTTACCGGGGAACCCGCAAGAATCCGCCACCGTGGTCCTGCGAGGGCCATGTCTCAAATCCGCATCTCCACGCCCTGGGCCCGGAGATAGCGCTTCAATTCCTGAATGTCCACCTGATGGGTGTGGAAAATGGACGCTGCCAGCCCGGCGTCGATGCCGGGGTGTGTGAAGAGCTCCGCGAAGTCCTCCATCTTCCCCGCGCCGCCGCTGGCGATGATGGGCACTCTGACACGCTGCGCCAGGGCATCCAGCATCTCCAGGTCAAAGCCCTGCTTGACGCCGTCGGTGTCGATGGAGTTCAGCACGATCTCCCCGGCGCCGTCGTTGACCCCCCGGACGGCCCACTCCATGGCGTCGATGCCGGTGTCCTCCCGGCCGCCCTTGGCGAAGAGGCGGAACTGGCCGTCCACCCGCTTCACGTCCATGGAGAGGACCACGCACTGGTCCCCATACTTTTTCGCCGCCGCTGCGATGATGCTGGGGTCCGCGATGGCGCCGGAGTTGACGCTCACCTTGTCGGCGCCGCACTTCAGCACCCGGTCAAAGTCATCCAGCGTCCGAATGCCGCCTCCCACCGTCAGGGGGATGAAAATTTCAGAGGCCACCCGCCGCAGGATGTCCGTGAACAGGTTCCGGCCCTCCACGGAGGCGGTGATGTCGTAGAACACCAGCTCGTCCGCCCCGGATTCGTTGTAAAACCGGGCCATCTCCACCGGGTCCGCCATGTCCCGAAGCCCCTCAAAGTTGGTCCCCTTCACCACCCGGCCGTCCTTCACGTCCAGGCAGGGGATGATCCGCTTGGCTAACATGCGCCCACCTCCGCAATCACCGTTTTCAGATCCAGCCGGCCGGTGTACAGGGCCTTGCCCAGAATGGCGGCTTTGACACCGATCCGCTGGAGTTCTCTCAGCTCTTCCATGCTGCTGACGCCGCCGGAGGCGGTGATGTCCAGCCCCTCGATCTCCGCCAGCTCCCGGTAGAGGTCCAGGTTCGTACCCGCCTCCGCCCCGTCCCGGCTGATATCGGTGTAGATAACGGTTTTCACCCCCGCGTCCCGGAGGCGGCGGCAGAAGTCCACGCCCTTCTCCTGGGAGAGTTCTTTCCAGCCGCTGACAGCCACATAGCCGTCCCGGGCGTCCACGCCTACGGCAATTCTGTCTCCGTAGGTCCGGGCCATCCGCGCTGTGAAGGCGAAGTCGCGCACCGCGATGGTGCCTAAAATGCACCGGCCCACCCCCAGGTCCAGGTACTGGCGGATGCGGTCCTCGGTGCGGATGCCGCCCCCCACCTCGATGTACAGCCCGCCCTGCCTGGCGATGGCGGCGATGGTGTCGAAGTTGGCCAGGGTGCCGTCCCGGGCGCCGTCCAGGTCCACCACGTGGAGGTATTTCGCCCCGGCGGCGAGAAAATCCCGGGCCACAGCGCAGGGATCCTGGGCGTAGACCGTCTCTTTGTCATAGTCTCCCTGGTACAGGCGGACCACCTGTCCGCCCCGCAGGTCGATTGCGGGAAAAATCTGCATATGCTCGCTCCTTTTCCGGGTCTTTGGGATTCAGAGGTGCTCCTTGCAGGAGAGGGCCTCCGCCGTCAGCTTGCAGACGCAGACCGTGTCCACCGCCGCGTCCGGGAATTCCCAGTCCGCCTTCCCTGTGCTCTGGCGCAGAATGGCGGCCAGGCCCCGGCGCTTCTCCTCCGCCGTCTCCAGGATGACAGCAGGGCCCTCGGCGATGACGCTGCGGAAGGCGGCGGTATAGCGGCAGGCCTGCTCTGCCGGCTTGAGCTGGTAGCCCTCCTCCATCTCGATGCAGGCCCGGCCCGTCTGGCGGATCAGGTCCACCTTCCGGCCCTCGGCGGCGCCGTGGAAGTAAAAGACGTGTTGGCCGTTCTCCACCGCGTGGCCGAAGTTCACCGGCACCACGTAGGGCTTGCCCTGGTCACAAAAGCCCAGGCGGCAGATTTCACAGCCATCGATGACGGCCTGAATTTTCTCTGGGTCCGTGACGGCCCGGTCCTGTCTTCTCATAGGACGCATGAAACTTCCTCCCCTTTACAGCTCCGCGAAGGCCCGCAGCAGCCGCAGCCCCGTGTCCCCGGACTTCTCCGGGTGGAACTGGGTGCCGTAGACGTTCCCCCGGCGCACCACGCCGGTGACGTCCACATTGCCGTACCGGGACGTGGCCAGGGTGCTCCCGGCGCAGTCCCGGGCGTAGAAGCTGTGGACGTAGTACACGTACTCCCCGTCCCGGACGTAGCGGAACAGGGGATCGTCCTTCAAAATCCGCAAACTGTTCCAGCCCATGTGGGGGACCTTCAACGTTGGATCCGTCAGATCCCGGCGGAGGTCCACCACCTGGCCCGGCACCAGCCCCAGGCCGGGGTGCTCCCCGTACTCAAAGCTCCGGTCGAACAGCAGCTGCATCCCCAGGCAGATGCCCAGCAGCGGCTTTTTCTCCGCCTCCTCCAGCAGGACCGGCACCAGGCCGGTGTCGTCCAGCTTCTGCCTGGCATCGCCGAAGGCCCCCACGCCGGGCAGGATGATCCTGTCCGCCGCCCGGAGGCGGCCGGCGCCGCCGGTGACCTCCGCCTCCAGGCCCAGGGCCTTCAGGCTGGACACCAGGGAAAAGAGGTTCCCCACGCCGTAGTCTACAATCGCGATCATTTACAGCACACCTTTCGTGCTGGGAATTTCATCCCGGTGTTTTTCGTCCAGGGCCACGGCCATTTTCAGCGCCCGACCGGTGCCCTTGAAGATGGCCTCCAGAATGTGGTGGGTGTTCTCCCCCGCCAGCTGGCGGATGTGGAGGGACATGGGGCATTCCCGGACGAGGGCCAGGAAGAACTCCTTGGCCAGCTCCGTGTCAAAGTCCCCCACCTTCTGGGCGGGCAGGTCCACGGACCAGCCCAGGTAGTCCCGGCCGGAGAGGTCGCAGGCAACCAGCACCAGCGTCTCATCCATGGGCAGGAGGAACTGGCCGTAGCGGGTGATGCCCCGCTTGTCCCCCAGGGCCTCTGCAAAGGCCCTGCCCAGACAGATGCCGATGTCCTCCACGCTGTGGTGGCCGTCCACCTGGGTGTCCCCCTGGCAGCGGAGCGTCAGGTCCAAGTCCCCGTGGCGGGCGAACAGCTCCAGCATGTGATCCAGGAACCCCACGCCGGAGGCGATGTCCGCCTTTCCGGTGCCGTCCAGGTTTAAGGAGAGCTGGATCCGGGTCTCCCGGGTATCCCGCTTGATGTCGGCAGTCCGCATACGCGCCCCCCTCACAGCTCTTCCAGGAGGGCGGTCAGCGCCTCCACCAGGGTCTCCATCTGCTCCATGGAGCCGATGGTGATGCGGACGTAGTCCCGGATCCGGTCCCCGTCGAACCAGCGGACCAGGACGCCGTCCTCCTTCAGCTTCCGGTACACCGTCTCACCGGCCAGCCGGTCATGCCTGGCAAAGACGAAGTTGGCCTGGGAGGGCAGCACGGTGAAGCCCAGGTTCTCCAGCTCGCCCACGGTCCAGGCCCGGGTCTGCCGGATGGCGGCGGTGCAGGCGGCGAAGTACGCCTCGTCCGCCACCGCGGCGGCCCCCGCCACGATGGACAGCCGGTTCACGTTGTAGGGGTGGAAGCTGTACTTCACCCGGTTCAGGTCCCCGATCAGCTCCGGGCTGCCCAGGGCGTAGCCCACCCGGCCGCCGGCCAGGGACCGGCTCTTGGACATGGTCTGGGTCACCAGCAGGTTGTCATACCGGTAGATCATGGGTACGCAGCTCTCGGCGCCAAAGTCCACATACGCCTCGTCCACAATCACCACCCGGTCCGGGTTGGCCTCCAGCAGCCGCTGGATGTCGTCCCGGGGCACAGCCATGCCGGTGGGGGCATTGGGGTTGGCGATGACGATGGTGCCGGGGAAGTCCATGTAGTCGTCCACATGCAGGGTGAAGTCCTCCCGCAGGGGGATCACCTGCACGTCCAGGCCGAACAGCGCCGCCTGGGACTTGTAGAACCCGTAGGTGATGTCGGCATAGGCCACGGGCTTCCCCTCCCCGCAGAAGGCTCGGAAGGCAAAGGCCAGCACCTCGTCGGACCCATTGCCTGCCAGCACGTTCTCCGGCTTCAGCTCATAGCGCCTGGCGATGGCCTCCGTCAGGGCGGCGCAGGTGGGGTCGGAGTACAGGTTCAGCTTCAGGATCTCCGCCCGGTTGATGGCCTTCAGGACCTTAGGGGACGGGGGGAAGGGGCTCTCGTTGGTGTTCAGCTTCACGTACTGCTGATCCTGGGGCTGCTCGCCGGGGGTGTAGGGAGCCAGGCGCTCCGCCTCCTGGGAGATCCAGCGGCTCATGGGGTCACTCTCCTTTCTCTTCCGTGCGGGACAGGGCGGATCGGGCGTGGCCGTGGAGGCCCTCCCGCTCCGCGAAGTCCGCGATCCGGGGGGCGGCCTCGTTCAGCGCCTCCCGGGTGTAGTAGATGAACTGGGTCTTTTTTACAAAGTCGTCCACGCTCAGGGGACTGGAAAACCGGGCCGTGCCGCTGGTGGGCAGGGTGTGGTTGGGACCGGCGAAATAGTCCCCCAATGCCTCCGGCGTGTGGCGGCCCAGAAAGACGCTGCCGGCGTTTTTCACCAGGGGCAGCAGGGCAAAGGGGTCGTCCGCACACAGCTCCAGGTGCTCCGGGGCGATGCGGTTGGCGGCCTCCACCGCAGCGGCCAGGTCCTTCGTCACCAGGATCTTGCCGTTGGCCTCCAGGGATCTTTGGGCGATGTCCCGCCGGGGCAGATCCGCCAGCTGGCGCTCCACCTCTGTTTGGACGGCCTCTGCCAGGGGGCGGCTGTCCGTCACCAGCACGGCGGCGGCATGGGTGTCGTGCTCCGCCTGGCTCAGCAGGTCCGCCGCCACCCAGGCGGGGTCGCTCTTGCCGTCCGCCACCACCAGGATCTCACTGGGTCCGGCGATCATGTCGATGGCCACCTGGCCGAACACCTTCCGCTTGGCGGCGGCCACGAAGACACCGCCGGGGCCCACGATCTTGTCCACCCGGGGCACGGTCTCCGTGCCGTAGGCCAGGGCCGCCACCGCCTGGGCGCCGCCCAGCTTGAACACCCGGTCCGCCCCGGCGATCTTGGCCGCCGCCAGGGCCTCGGGGCTGATGGTGCCGGTCTCGTCCGGCGGCGTCACCACCACGATCTCCTGTACCCCGGCGATCTTGGCGGGGATGACGTTCATCAAAATGGTGGAGGGGAAGGCCACCGGGCTGCCGGGGACGCAGACGCCCACCTTCTCGATGGGGGTGTACCGCTGGCCCAGCACCACGCCGGGCCGGTCCGTCAGCACCAGGTCCCGGTGGACCTGGGCCTCATGGAAGCGGCGGATGTTGGCCGCTGCCTGCCGGAGGGTCTCCCGGAAGTCCTCGTCCACGGCCTCCCAGGCGGCCTCCAGCTCCGCTTCGGTCACTTCAAAGGAGGAGAGATCCGCGCCGTCAAACCGGCGGGTGTATTCCCGCAGGGCTTCGTCGCCCCGGGTGCGGACAGCCTCCAGCACGGCGTCCACCGCCGCGCCCACGTCCGCCTCCGCCTGGGGGCCCCGGTCAAAGAGGGGCAGGTCCTCCAGGCGGTCCGCCTCGTAAATGGGGATCATGACTCCGTCACCTCCTTCAGCTTGCCCAGGAGCGTCTCGATCTCCCGGCGCTTGAACTGGTAGCTGGCCCGGTTGGCGATGAAGCGGGCCGAGATGGGCATGAATTCCGTCAGCACCTTCAGGTCATTCTCCCGCAGGGTGGTGCCGGTCTCCACAATGTCCACGATCACGTCGGAGAGGCCCAGGATGGGGGCCAGCTCGATGGAGCCGTTCAGCTGGATGATGTCGATGTCCCGGCCCTGGGCGGCGTAGTACCGCTTGGCGATGTTGACGAATTTGGTGGCCACCCGCAGGGCCCGGCTCTGGTCCTCCTGGAAGTCCTTGGGTCCGGCCACGCACATGCGGCACTTGCCCAGGCCCGTGTCCAGCAGCTCATACACGTCCGCGCCGGACTCCGCCAGGATGTCCTTGCCCACGATGCCGATGTCCGCCGCGCCGTGCTCCACATAGATGGCCACGTCGCTGGGCTTCACCAGAAAATAGCGGATGCCCGCCTTGGGATTCTCCACCACCAGCTTGCGGGTGTCGGCGTAGTTCTCCGGGCAGCCGTAGCCCACACCGGCCAGCAGGTCGTAGACCTTGTCTCCCAGGCGGCCCTTGGGCAATGCCACGTTCAGCATCACCGGGCCCGCCTGCTCCTCCGCCGGCGCGTCGGAGAGCCGGTCCAGCTCATCCAGGTACAGCGCGAAGCCGATGGCCCGGGCACCGGGGCGGAACTGCTCCGCCAGGGGGTCGTACTGCCCGCCCCGGAGCACCGCCCGGGGAAGGCCCGCCAGATACCCCTGGAGCACCAGGCCGTTGTAATACTCCATGTCGTTCACCAGGGACAGGTCGATCTTCCAGTGGTCCGTCTGGCCCCGGTCCTCCAGGGCCTGGCACAGCTTCCCCAGCTCTTCCAGCGCCGCCCCCATGGCGGCGTTCAGGGCCAGCACCTCCGCGCCGGAGAGGACCTCCCGCCAGGAGCCCGTCAGGGTCCCCAGGCGGCAGAGGGCGTCCGTCCCCTGGCGGGACAGTCCGGCCGCCTCAGCGGTCTTGCGGAGCTCGTGGACGTTCTTGTCCCGGATGCAGGTGAGCAGCCTGGGCCGCACCGCCTCGTCGGCGCCCACCGCGTCAAAGAGGCCGGTGACAAAGCCCATGTGGCTGATCTCCAGCACGAAGTCCCGCTCCGTCAGGGCCAGGCTCCGCAGGGCCAGGGACACCACCTGGGCCGCGGCAGCGGCGTCCACGGCGCCGATGCACTCCAGGCCCATCTGGCTGATCTCCCGGAAGGTGTGGCTCTCCTGGCTGGGGCGGTAGACGTTCTCCTGGTAGTAATACCGGCCGCAGCGCCCCGGCTCCACCTGGGCGTTCTTGGCGATGGAGAGGGTCACGTCCGGCTTCAGGGCCAGCAGGCGGCCGTCCAGGTCCGTAAAGGTGATGACCTGCTCACTGGACAAAAAGCGGCGGTTCTCCTGATACAGGCCGTACTCCTCGAACCGGCCCATGTGGTACTTGCGAAAGCCCTCCCGCTCATACAGCAGCCGCAGCTGCAAAGACACCCGCTCCTGAGGGCGCAAGACGTTCAAATCCAATTCCATGGGGACTCTCCTCCCGGCGGGCCGGGGCCCGCATTGATTTCCAGGGTCCATTCTACTTCATTTTATTAGCAAAGTAAAGTGCTAATTCGGTAGCAAATGAAATTCTGCTCTTTGCACAAAATCAGACCCGCTCCGGCTGGGATTCAGGGATATTTTACACCTGTCCGCGGCCTTTTGCAATCTTCCTTCCCCAGGCGCTTCCTGCCGGGTATTTCCAGCGTCAAAATCCACGTTTCCTATATAGATAGAGGACTTCTGGGAAATGCTCCTTTTATCATCAAAGAAGAATTTTTCGCACATGGAGTGTTGCCTATGAAGAGAAGTACCCCTCTGCACCGGAACATCGGCGCCAAAGTGAAATACTACCGGAAACTGCGGGGCCTGACCCAGAAGCAGCTGGCCGCCCAGCTGCAGACCAACGGCTGTGACCTGACGGAGACCATGCTGGGCCACATCGAGACCGGATACCGCTCCACCTCCATTTTTGAGATCGACAAGCTGGCGGAGGCTCTGAAGGTGGACTACAACGCCCTGTTCGCCCAAGACTGACGGCGCGCCGCGGAGAGCCTCCGCGCCGCGCCGTTTTTGCTGTTATCAGCCGTTATCCAGGGCCACGGTGTAGGTGAAGGAGAGGTAGTTTTCCGGCTGTTCCGGCTGCCAGCCCATGCCCTTGTAGTAATAAAAGCCGCTCTGCTCCACCTCTGCCGTGATAACTACTCCCGGCTGGTGGAGGGTAAAGCCCCGCTTCCAGTCCGCATCCTCCAGCTCCCGCAGCTGGGCCTGCCGGGAAAAGGACCAGAAGGTTGCCTCTCTCCGCCCCCAGACCAGGGCCATGACGATCCGGGGCACGTAGTCATCCGGCGTGTCCACCCACATAGTCGTGGCATTCCGGAGGGTTCCGGACATGGTGACAGCGGTGACATGGCCGTCCTCCACTGTGTAGTGGAATACCTTGGCGTCGTCCCAGGGGTTTATATCCATCAGTTCATCCAGGGAGATCGTGATCTGGCTTCCCTCTTCCGGTTTTTCCTGCCACTGACCGCTTTCATCCAGATATGTCTTACCGCCAAAACCCAGATACGATGCCTGGCGGTTGTAGTTCTCCGCGAACTCTGCCACCGTCAGGTCCCCCTTGTTGGGCGGCAGCTGGGACCAGCTGTTGGCGGCCTCCCCCGCCGCCAGCGTCAGCAGCACCGCCAGAATCAGCGACGCCGCGTACCGGAGCCGGAAGGGCTTGGCGATGTAGGCCACCCCGCCGTCCCAGGGCTGGGGCTCCTCTTTCCAGCACCGCCAGGCGGACCGAATCAGCAGTACGAGGGACAGAAAGGGGATGTAGAAGCCCAGGCCGTACATCAGCATCATGATATACCGGGTCACGCCCTCACTGTAGGGCAGGTTCTTCCCATCCGGCCCCGCCAGACGCATACCCAGCAGCGCCTTGCCGGGCGTGGTGCCCCAGAGATGCAGGGACAGGGGTTCCAGGACGCCCAGCAGGACCACTTGCGCCAGATTGACAGCCAGTCCGGCCCGAGTCGGGTGATACCCCATCAGGCACAGTCCCGCCACCAGAATCATCCACACCAGGAACTCATCAAATGCCCGGGCGAAGAACCGCCGGGAGGCGCTGCACACCGTGGGCAGCCGGTCCGTCTCCGGCAGTGCCGTGGCCTGCGGCTCTCTCCAGAGGGGAGTCCCCGCCTCTCCCGGCAGGGCCGGGGCGTCCAGGTCCGCCAGGTACTTCCCCGGGTCCAGGGCCGCAAAGGTGGCCCCGGATCGCCGCAGGTCGCCGCAGACCCGCTCTACCCGGCCCAGGGCGGCCCGCTGGCCGCCCACCTCCGCCAGCCGCCGGTCCAGCACGGCGGCCAGGTCCGCCTTCCCGTCCCGCAGGGCCCGGAGCTCCTCGATGGTCACCCCCAGCCGCCGCAGCAGCTTGATCTTCTCCAGGGTCCGCAGGTCCTCCTCGCTGTAGTCCCGGTAGCCGTTGCCGGACCGGGCGGGGGCCAGCAGCCCTTCCGCCTCGTAGTAGCGGATATTGGCCCGGGGCACGCCGGACCGGATCTCCATCTCCTTGCTGGTCAATGATACCGCCTCCTTTGGTCCCAGGATAAAGTATCAAGAAACTTGACAGTCAAGCATTTTCCGCAAAAAAGCCGCGCTCCGCCGGGCGTTTCCCGGCTGGACATTCCCCTTCGCCTCTGCTATGATGGTATCATCTTCGCCGGGGCTCCGCAAGGCCTCCGGCAGATTTTGAAAAAAGGAGAGACCGCCATGTTCACCCCATCCGACAAATGCCCCCGGCGGGACGCCTGCGTCCGGAACGGCAAGGGCCTGATCCACATGAAGGACCTGACGGACCAGAAGGGCCTGTACGACCACGGCCGCCTGTTCGCCCACGTCACCGTGGACCCGGGCTGCTCCATCGGCGACCACCCCCACGACCATGAGACGGAGTTCTACTACATCATCAAGGGCGAGGGCGTGTTCAACGACAACGGCACGGAGGTCGTGGTCCGCCCCGGCGACATCTGCGCCACCGGCTACGGCGAGGTCCACGGCCTGGAGAACCGGGGCAC
>CDYT01032020.1_pt1 | contig 9952 bp, 10 predicted proteins | sample 557541 | NCBI WGS metagenome assembly CDYT01 (sample SAMEA3182060, study PRJEB8094) | gut metagenome | biome: human; feature: gut; material: Stool; isolation source: human stools | place: Canada | collected 2013-01-15
CACCGCCGGCCCGTCCGCCGGATGGCCCTCATCGCCGCCGCTGCCGTGCTGGTGCTGGCGGTGGGCACCGCCGGGGCCACCGGCATCCTGCGGTCCGCGGTGGAGGTGTTCTCGCCCCTCTTCGGCGGCGCCCCCGCCCAGACGGAGATCATCGACCAGATCGGCTATCCCGTGGGCGCCTCTGACACCGACAACGGCGTCACCGTCACCGCCGACGCCGTTATGGGCGACGCGTACAACGCGGTCATCGTCTACACCATCAGCCGGGACGACGGCACCCGCCTGCTGCCGGAGGACATCAGCGGCGACATGCTGCTGGTCCGCGGAAACGGCACGGACCTGAACGTCTGGGGCGGCAGCCACGGCGGCAGCCGCTTCGTGGTGGAGGACCCGGCGGCCAGCTCCATCCAGCTGGTGGAGACCATCAGCGCCGACGTGCCCATCAACGACTGCACCGCCACCGGCGTGTTCGAGGACATCTGCACATGGGACGAGGCCACCGGCGAGGCCGTGCCCGTCATCGAGGGCAAGTGGAAGGTCAAATTTGAGATGGCCTATGAGGACAGCTCCGTCACCCTGGGGAACCGGGAGACCTTCACCCAGGGCGGCATGACCTTCACCATCGACGGCATCACCCTCTCCCCCGTGGCCTACAAGGTGGACTACACCGTGGACAGCGAGGTGGTCTGGAGCGACAGCGGCAGCGGCCGTCAGAGCGAGGAGGACTCCCGCCAGATGGCGCGGTACTTCGAGAACGTGGAGATCCTGCTGACCCTGACCGACGGCACGGTGGTGGACCTCTCCAACGCCGGCGGCAGCATCGAGCCGGAGGACGGCGTCACCGTCTGCTCCAAGGGCGAGATGTTCTCGGAGGTGATCCCCATGGAGGACATGGCCTCCATCTCCGTGGGCGGCGTGGTGTTCCCCATCACCGCGGAGTAAATCATATTTAAGAGGAGAACCCCGCCGGGAAAATTCCGGCGGGGTTCCCGTTTTTTGCGGTTATTGGGGCACTACATGGGCCGGCTTCACCAGATCCGCCAGCAGCTCCTTGGCCCGGGCCACGTCCTCCGGCTTCACGGAGATGTAGTAGGTCAGCCGGTCGATCTTGCCGTTGGGGCCGAAGTCCCGGTGGTCCAGCTTGGCGCCGCAGCCGCACAGGGGCGCCTCCGTCTCGTAGTAGCCGGTCTCCATGATCTTGATACCGGCGTCCTTCAGCCGCGCCCTGGCCTCCTTCCACCGGGGCTTGTCGCCCCAGACCTCATAGGCCTTCTCCCGCTTTCCGAACAGGGCCATGGCTCAGCCCTCCAGGGACTTCCAGGCGGTCTCCAGGGCGATCTCCATCATCTCGTGGAAGGAGTCCTGCCGCTCCTGAGCGGAGAGGGACTCCCCGGTGAAGATGTGGTCGGAGATGGTCAGCAGGCTCAGCGCCCGCTTTCCCAGCCGCTGGGCCGTCCAGTACAGGCCGGCGGTCTCCATCTCCAGGGCCAGGATGCCGAACTTGCGGTACATGGCCCCGGCGTCCGGGTTATCATTGTAGAACTGGTCCGCCGTGAACACCTGGCCCACGTCCGCCCGGACGCCCATGGCCTCCGCCGTCTCCACGGCGGAGCGCAGGAGGCCGAAGTCTGCGGTGGCGCACAGCTGACCGGGGAACCGGTACTGGTCCGCGAAGTGGGAATTGGTGGAGGCCCCCAGGGCGATGACCACGTCCCGGACCTTCACATCGTCCCCGATGCCGCCGGCGGAGCCGATACGGATGATGGTGTCCACGCCGAAGAACTGGTACAGCTCATAGCCGTAGATGCCCATGGAGGGCACGCCCATGCCGTGGCCCATGACGGAGAGCTTCCTGCCCTTGTAGGTGCCGGTGTAGCCCAGCATGTTCCGGACGGTGTTGAAGCACACCACATCCTCCAGATAGTGGTCCGCCACGTACTTGGCCCGCAGGGGGTCGCCGGGCATCAGCACGGCTTTCGCGATCTGGCTCTCGTCCGCCGCGATGGAGGCGGAGGGGGATTCCTTGATGGCCATTTTTGATTCCTCCTTGTAATGCAGATGTCAGATATTCCGTTTTGTTGTCACTTTTTGTCGGCAAACAGCGCCTTCAGGCTCTTGGTGTAGGGCGGGCGGCAGATGCCCTTCTCCGTGACGATGCCGGCGATCAGGTCGTGGTCCGTCACGTCGAAGGCGGGGTTGTAGCACTTCACCTCAGGCAGGGCCATGGGCTTTGCGTACCACATGGTCTTGATCTCCTCCGGATCCCGCTCCTCGATGGGAATGTGGTCCCCGTCGGGGCAGTTCATGTCGATGGTGGAGGTGGGGCCCAGCACATAGACGGGGATACCGTAGTGCTTGGCCAGGATCGCCACGCCGGAGGTGCCGATCTTGTTGGCGGTGTCGCCGTTGGCGGCCACCCGGTCACAGCCCACAAAGCAGGCCTGGACCCAGCCGTTTTTCATGACGATGGAGGCCATGTTGTCGCAGATCAGCGTCACGTCCACGCCCGCCCGCTGGAGCTCGTAGCTGGTGAGCCGGGCCCCCTGGAGCAGAGGGCGGGTCTCGTCGGCGAACACCCGGATGTGCATCCCCCGCTCCGCCGCCAGCAGGAAGGGGCCCTGAGCCGTGCCGTACCGGGAGGTGGCAAGGGGACCGGCGTTACAGTGGGTCAGGACGCCATCTCCCTCCTTCAGCAGGCTCAGGCCGTACTCGGAGATGGCCTTGCACTTGGCGATGTCGTCCTCATGGATGGCCACGGCCCGCTCATACAGGGCATCCAGCATCTGGCCCCGGGTGTCGTGGACGTGCTCCAGGGCGGTGCGCATCATCTCCCGGATGGCCCAGCCCAGGTTCACCGCCGTGGGGCGGGAGGCCTCCAGCTGCTGGCCGTAGTCGCTGAGGCGCCGCAGGAAGGTGGGCCGGTCCTCGGTCCGGATGGACTTGGCCAGCACATACATACAGTAGGCGGCACAGATGCCGATGGCCGGCGCTCCCCGGACCCGCAGGGCCCGGATGGCCTCCACCATCTCGTCGACGGTCTGGAGACGGATCTCCTTCTCCTCATTGGGAAGCAGGGTCTGGTCAATGATGTAAAGGGCCTCCGCCTTCCGGTCATAGCGGATGTTCTGGGCGTGGGTCACCGCGGTGATGTCTGGCATGGTGGTTCTTCCTTTCCGGGCGCAGCCGCCGGAGCCTTCCGGGGCAGCGCCTGCGTGTTCTCCTGTTCAGTGTATCGCAATTTCGCCGCCGGCGCAAGGGGGAAGCGGGGCGGCGAAAAACGGCAGGGCGGCGGGAACCGCTCCCGCCGCCCTGGTCTTTGTCACGCCCGGATGATCCAGCCGTCCTTCCGGGGCTTGGGGGCGGGCAGATCGCCGTCCACGTATCCCAGGACGCAGTTGCCAACGCCCCGGTACGTCTCCGGCAGGCCCCACTGCTTCAGCAGGTCCTTGCCCTCCGCCGTGTCGAAATACTCCATGGCCCGGTTGATCCAGCAGGAGCCGATGTGCAGGGATGCCGCCGCGGTCATCAGGTTCCCCATCACCAGGGAGCCGTCCTGAAGCCAGTTTCTGGAGCTGCTGTCCGCCAGGACCACCACCACGGTGGGCGCCCCGTAGAAGGGGTCCGTGCCGGGCTTGCCCTGGATCTCCGCGTTGGCCTTGGACAGCTTGGCAATGGTGGCCGGGTCCTGGACCACCACCATGACGGCGGACTGGAGCCCCATGCCGGAGGGGGCCCAGGTGCCCGCCTCCAGGATGGCGTTCAGCTCCTCGTCCCGGATCTGCTCCGCCTTGTACTTGCGGACGCTCCGGCGCTCCTTCAAAACCTTCAGTGTCTCGTTCATGCTCTCAGCTTCCTTTCTGTTGACATGTCGTGTTGGAGAGCAGCCGTCTGCCCCGGGACCTGCGGGCAGGGGCGCTCTCCCCTTTTACCGTACCATTATAGCACACTCCCGCCGGATTCCCAACGTTTTTTGCGTCCGGCGCCGCCTCTTTCGCGGATCCCCCAGGTGACAGCCGCCCCAGGACGTGGTATACTGGTGGCAATCGTCCGCAATTCCATCCCTTTTATTTCGTCTCAAGTTAAGGAGTGATTTTGACCATGCCCCAGCCTCTTTCCCAGCGCACCGCCAGCTTCACCGATTCCGTGATCCGGCGGATGACCCGCGTCTCCCTGAAATACGGCGCCGTGAACCTGTCCCAGGGGTTCCCCGACTTCGATCCGCCCCAGGCGATCCTGGACCGGCTGGCCCAGGTGGCCCACGAGGGGCCCCATCAGTACGCCGTCACCTGGGGCGCCCAGAACTTCCGGGAGGCACTGGCCCGCAAGCAGTCCCATTACATGGGCCGCACCATTGACCCGGATAAAGAGATCGTGGCCACCTGCGGCTCCACCGAGGCCATGATGTGCGCCATGATGACCGTGGCCGATCCCGGGGACAAGGTCATCGTCTTCTCCCCCTTTTATGAGAACTACGGGGCGGACACCATCCTCTCCGGGGCGGAGCCCATCTATGTGCCCCTGCACCCGCCCGCCTTCACCTTTGACGTGGACGAGCTGGAGGCCGCCTTCCGCCAGCGGCCCAAGGCGCTGGTGCTGTGCAACCCCTCCAACCCCTGCGGCCGGGTCTTTACCCGGGAGGAGCTGCTGGTCATCGCGGAGATGGCCACCAGGTACGACGCCTACGTCATCACCGACGAGGTGTACGAGCACATCGTCTACGCCCCCCACCAGCACACCTACTTCGCCACCCTGCCGGGGATGTGGAACCGGACGCTGTCCTGCTCCTCCCTGTCCAAGACCTACTCCATCACCGGCTGGCGGCTGGGGTACATCATCGCCCCGGAGGAGATCATCGACCGGGCCAAGAAGGTCCACGACTTTCTGACGGTGGGCTGCGCCGCGCCCCTGCAGGAGGCGGTGATCCCCGGCCTGGAGTTCGGCCAGGACTACTACGACGCGCTGCTGGCCAAGTACACCCACAAGAAGGAGCTGTTCCTCAAGGGCCTGGACGACCTGCACATCGTCCACAACGACCCGGAGGGCGCCTACTACGTGCTGCTGGACATCAGCGAGTACGGCTACGAGAGCGACCTGCAGTTCTGCAAGAACCTGGCCCGGGAGGTGGGTGTGGGGGCCGTGCCCGGCTCCAGCTTCTTCCGGGAGCCGGTGAACCACCTGATCCGTCTCCATTTCGCCAAGAACGACGACACCCTCAACGAGGCGCTGAACCGGCTGGAGAAGATCCAGAAGCTGAAAAAATAAATTTTGAAAAGCGGTCCGTTCCGGGAAACCGAAACGGGCCGTTTCGCGTCTTATTAGAGAGAGTCCCATCCCCTTCCCGTCCCGGCCCGCGCATATCCCCTTTTCTCCCCGCATAGGATGGACCAACAAGAGGCGGGGAGTGTTGTGTTTTGAAGGGTAATATGGAGGAGCGGGCCCAGCGGCTCGCTCAGTACATCATCGAAAACCGGACCACGGTCCGCGCCGCCGCACAGAAATTCGGCATCAGCAAGTCCACCGTGCACAAGGACATCTCCGAGCGGCTGCCCCAGTTCAACCGGGTGCTGTATCTGCAGGTGAAGGAGGTCCTGGAGGTGAATAAGGCCCAGCGGCACATCCGGGGCGGCATTGCCACCCGGAAAAAGTACCGCGGGGCGTAAAATCCGCATAGACTGGTCATAGAACGACTGCAACGGAGGAATGGATATGGCAAATCAGTCCCGCTGCCGCTGCCGCACGGTCCGGTCCGCGCCGGCTCCCGCGCCAGCCGCCGCAGCGCCGGTGTTGCCGGAGCCCCCCGTCCGCCGCTGGCCCCACCCGGTGGAGGGCGCGGAGCCGGTGCAGGACCTGGACCCGGCGCTCCACTACATACGATGCGCTCTCTCCTATCAGAACCAGCTGCTGGCCGACATCAAGACCCTGCTGCAGCAGCTGGTGCCGGAGGAGGGGCCGGAGGACACGGGCAAACCCTGAGAGATGGCGTGCCGGGCTCCGGCACGCCATTTTCCTCTTGTGTTTTTTCCCGTCTCGTTTTATAATGGGCAAAGTTATTATGTAAATCTTCCGAAAGACAACGCCCGCGGCTCCCGCCGCGGCGGTAAGGAGCGTTTGAACGATGGCAAAGAGAACCCGCCGGAGACGGCGCAGCTGGAGCAGATTGCTGCTTCTGGTGGTCTTCGCGGCCGCCGCCCTGTACGCAGGCTACTTCTGTCTCTTCCGCCCCCCGGAGATCCCGGCGGAGGCCACGCCCGCTGACCAGACGGAGGCCCTCTCCGACCAGGAGGACGTCCAGGACGCGGAGGCGGCGGCCAAGGCCGCCCATCTGGAGCGCAAGCCCTATTTCTACACCATCCTGGTGTCCGGCTGCGACGACGGCAACGGCGGCAGCGACACCAACATCCTGGTGGCCGTGGACGCGGAGAACGACTATATCTATGGCGTCAGCATCCCCCGGGACACCAAGGCGGTCATCAACGGGAAAAACCACAAGATCAACTACGCCTACAACGCCGGCGGCGCGGAATTGCTGGCGGAGACCATCTCCCAGCAGCTGGGCATCCCGGTGGACTTCACCGTCACCGTGGATCTGGACGGGTTCGAGGCCCTGGTGAATGCCATTGACGGGGTGGATTTCAATGTCCCCGTCAACATGGATTACGACGACCCCTATCAGGACCTGCACATCCACTTCAGCGCCGGGATGCAGCATCTCACCGGCGAGGAGGCCCTGAAGGTGGTCCGCTTCCGCCACAACAACGACGGCAGCGGCTACGGCAGCGAGGACATCGGCCGGATGCAGACCCAGCAGAACTTCCTGAAAGCCGTGGCCCAGCAGACCCTGACCCTCTCCAATGTGGACAAGATCGATACCTTTGTGAAGATCTTCCAGCAGTATGTGGACACGGACCTGACCCTGGGGAATCTGGCCTGGCTCGCCAAGGAGGCCATCTCCATGGGTGCGGAGAACATCTCCTTCTCCACCCTGCCCAGCGAGTGGCGCTCCCCCTACATCTACCTGGACAGAGAAGAGGTCCTGACCCTGGTGAACACCTATCTCAACCCTTACGTGGAGGACCGGACCATGGAGGACCTGAACATCCCCTCCTGACCGCCCCGGACGTTCCCCTCAACACCCGAATCCTGATAAGGAGGTGCCGCCATGAAAAAACGTTTTTTCGCCCTGGCGCTGGCAATGGCGCTGGTCCTCACGATCCCCGCCGTGGCCGCTCAGGACAGCGTGGACAACTTCGTCCGCAGCAGGACCTACACCGGCCAGTTCCCGGACCTGACAGCCGCGTCCACCTTTTATGACAATGTGACGGCCCTGTATGAGTACGGCCTGACGGTGGGCAAGGCCGACGGCACCTTCGGCCCGCGGGACCCCCTGACTGTGGGGCAGGTGGTGATCTTCGCCGGCCGCATCCGCAGCCTGTACCGCACCGGGGACGCCGAGGCAGGCCCCGGCGCCCACCAGGGCCAGCCGGGAGAGGCCACCGCCCTGCGGTACCTGCGCTACCTCCAGGCGGAGGGCGTCATCGGCACGGAGTTCGACCAGCTGCTGAATACCGCCGCCACCCGGGCCCAGGTGGCCCACGTGCTGGCGGGCACCCTGCCGGAGGAGGCTCTGCCCCCCATCCACCAGGACCTGGTGACCCAGGCCTACGCCAGCCGCCGGTTCATCACTGACGTGACGGAGTACACCCCCTATTACCAGGACATCCTGGACCTGTACCGCACCGGCGTGGCCGTGGGCAGCGACGCCACCGGCTCCTATCTGCCGGACCAGCCCATCACCCGGGGCGCGGCCGCCGCCATGCTGACCCGCATGGTGGACCCGGACCTGCGGGTGACGCCGGACTGGGACCTGGGGGCGGACGCCTGGAGCGCCCGGGGCGCCGCCATGGGAGATCTGGTGTCCCTGGGGACGTATATCGCCGCGCCGTCCACCGCTGCGGAGATGGACGAGAGCATCCGGTATATGCTCTCCTCCAACCAGAACACCCTGACCCTGCAGTACCCCAGCCTGTCCGTGGTCTCTGCCCGGCGGGTGATGGAGGCGGCGCTGGCCGCCGTCAAGACCTATTGTGAGCAGTGCTACAACACGGTCAACTGCTCCTTCACCGCAAGCGGGACCATCACCCTCACCTTCTCCGCCGCCAGTGCCGGGGACCAGATCCTCTCCTACCGGGACGCGGCCATGGAGGCGGCCATCGCCGTCCACGACAGCCTGTGGGAGGACGGGACCATCACCCCCTCCATGACGGACTACGAGAAGGCCCGGGTCTACTTCACCTGGATCTGTGACAACTGTGTCTACGACTACAGCGCCGGGGACAGCTCTCTGAGCCACATCGCCTACAACCTGTTCGAAAACGGCACCGCCGTGTGCGACGGGTACACCGGCGCCTACAACCTGCTGCTGAAGCTGGAGGGCATCGACTGCACCGCCCTGTCCAACAGCTCCCACATCTGGACCGTGGCCACCCTGGACGGCACGGAGTACCACATCGACACCACCTGGGGCGACAGCGGCCCCGCCCCCAACTACAGCTACTTCGCCATGACTGCCCAGGAGTCCTGGCAGCACCACAGCTGGTAAAAACGCGGAAAAGACGCCCCCGGCTCTCGCCGGGGGCGTCTTTCGGCTTTGTTTCAAATGCTCTCAGAGATGGTGGTCCCGCAGGAGCCGCTTGGCCTGCTCCCACAGCTCGTCGCTGACGGTCTGGACCACCACCACCTTCCGCACCAGCTCCGGCAGGGCGGCGGTCAGCTCGTGCTCGATCAGCGTCTCGTTGGTCAGGTCCGCGGAGGGGCACCCGGCGCACTGGCCCAGCAGCTTGATATACAGCACGCCGTCCGCCAGATGGTCGATCTCCAGCTCACCCCCATGGGCCCGCAGGGACGGGCGGACCTTTTCGTTCAGCACGGCCTCGATCTGCTTCAGTTCCTCACTCATCGTTCTCCTCCTGTTCTGCCGATTTTGCGGCGGCAATCTCCTCCCGGATGCGGTGGCGGGCGCTGTCAAACAGCAGCTCCCGGTTGTGGCGGAAATAGGCGTCGCAGCCGAACTGCTCCACGAACCAGGAGGTGTCGTACCCGGCGGTGATCTCCGTGACGAAGATCACCAGCTCCTGGCTGTCGCCGAAGGTGGTCTCCAGAAAGCGGAAGGCGTTGTCGAACATGGTCTTCGTGGCCTCCGCCAGCTCTTTCCGCCGCTGCACCTCCTGGCCGAACCAGCCCCGGACGGCGTCCATGGCCCCCTCCGGGGCCACGGCCTCCCGGTCCAGCCGCTGGCGGTAGTCCTCCAGGGCGTTGATCTCCCGCTGCCGGAGGTCCCGGGACTCCTTGTCCAGCTGGCCCGCCTCTTTGGCCTGCTTCATGGCGGTGCGGCGCTTCCACAGCAGCTGGTCCAGCACCGTCAGGGGCGGGGCGTCGGCGATCTTCTCCCGGAACTCCGTCAGGGATTTATGGAGGGCGTCGGTCAGGGCGTCCTGCCGGCGGGTGTTCCGGGCCTCCTCGGAGAGCCGGGAGAGCACCAGCCCCATGACGGAGAGCTTCTCATCAAAGGGGGCCTCCCGCAGCTCCAGCACGGTGATGTTCTGCCAGGTGCCGTCCAGAATGGACTCCACGTGGTAGGTCTTCTGGTACTTGTAGAACATCTCCAGGTAGTTGGCGAAGTCCTTGGCGATGCGGGGCATCTGGATGTACTGCCCCACCACCTCCCGGTCCGCCCGGATGCCCAGCTTCTCGTAGGCGTAGAGCAGCTCGCTGAGATCCTCCCAGCCCCGGGCGGTGGCGAACTGCAGGCCGTCCGCCGTGTTCTCGATGCGGTAGAAGTTGTCCTTCTTGATGTCCAGGTAGGAGAGGATGGCCCCGTGGAGGTTCTTCCGCCGGGCGTACTCCTTCCACACGCCGTAGTCCTCCTCCACGTCGATGCGCTTCACCCGGTCCA
>CDYT01003243.1_pt1 | contig 9888 bp, 9 predicted proteins | sample 557541 | NCBI WGS metagenome assembly CDYT01 (sample SAMEA3182060, study PRJEB8094) | gut metagenome | biome: human; feature: gut; material: Stool; isolation source: human stools | place: Canada | collected 2013-01-15
TCCTTATCGACGCCAAGCCCCATGTGGGCACGGACTATCTCCACATCGCCCTGGTGAACCTGCGGAAAAAACTGCTGTCCCTGGGAGCGGACATCCGGTTCGAGAGCCGCCTGGCGGACCTGGACATCCGGGACGGCGCCCTGGCCGGAATCTCGGTGGAGGGGCCGGAGGGCTCTTACTCCCTGCCCTGCCGCCAGCTGATCCTGTGCCCCGGCCACTCCGCCCGGGACACCTTTGCCATGCTCCACAGCCGGGGCGTGGCCATGGAGGCCAAGCCCTTCGCCGTTGGGGTGCGGATCGAGCACCGGCAGTCGGACTGCGACGCCGCCCAGTACCGTCAGTACGCCGGGCATCCGGGACTGCCCGTCTCCACCTACAAGCTCTCCTGCCATCTGCCCAGCGGACGGGCGGCCTACTCCTTCTGCGTCTGCCCCGGCGGGCAGGTGGTGGCCGCCGCCTCCGAGGCGGAGATGGTGGTCACCAACGGCATGAGCGAATTCGCCCGGGACAGGGAGAACATCAACGGCGGACTGCTGGTGAACGTGACGCCGGAGGACTACGGCGGCACCCAGGATCCCCTGGCGGGCATTGCTTTCCAGCGGAAGCTGGAATCCGCGGCCTATCGCCTGGGAGGCGGCGGCTCCCGGGCCCCGGCCCAGCGGGTGGGGGATTTTCTGGCAGGCCGTCCCTCTACCGGCCCCGGCCGGGTGACGCCCAGCTACCGCCCCGGCGTCACCTGGGCGGACCTCCACGACTGTCTGCCGGACTTCGTGGCAGACACCATTGCCCAGGCCCTGCCCCTGCTAGGGCAGAAGCTCCGGGGCTACGACCACCCGGACGCGGTGCTGACGGCGGTGGAGAGCCGCTCCTCCTCCCCGGTGCGGATCCCCCGGGACCAGACCTGCCAGTCCTCTCTCCGGGGCCTGTACCCCTGCGGCGAGGGGGCCGGCTATGCCGGCGGCATCCTCTCCGCTGCGGCAGACGGGATGCGGTGCGCCGAACAACTCTGTCGATCCATCTGAAAGGAGCATGATTTATATGAGTCGTGACATCTGTATCTATCAGGAGTTCCTCACAGAGGCCCACAAGGCCCAAATCCAGGCCGCCTGTCAGGAGACAGGCTTTGTCCCCCACTTCTTCACCCTGGACCAATTTGAGGAGGCCAAGGCCTGCCTCCAGCACTGCGAGGTGCTGTACGCCCACTCCGCCGACTTGCTGCGGGCGGCCCCTGCCACGCTGAAGTGGTACTGCTGCTCCTTCGCCGGCGTGGATCCCTACTGCAAGAACCCCGGCCTCTTTGCCAATCCGGACTGCCTGCTGACCAACTCCAATGTCTACGGCGTCACCATCGCGGAGCACGTGGTGATGGTGACGCTGATGCTGCTGCGGCGGATGCCGGAGTACCTGGAGGTGGTGCGGAACCACAGCTGGTCCAACCAGCTGTCCATCCGCTCCATCCGGGACAATGAATTCACCATCCTGGGCACCGGGGACATCGGCCGCCACGTGGCGGAGCGGATGCGGGGCATGGGGGCCGCGAAGATCGTGGGCCTCAGCCGCAGCGGCCGGCCCCACCCTGCCTTCGATCAGGTGTATCCCATCTCGGAGCTGGACGCGGTGCTGCCCCAGACAAAGATCCTGGTGATGGCCCTGCCCAGCACGCCGGAGACCACCCATATTCTGAACCGGGCGCGGATCGCCCGGCTGCCGGCCGACGCCTATGTCATCAACGTGGGCCGGGGCACCGCCCTGGACCAGGTGGCCCTGGCGGATGCCCTGAACGCCGGAAAGCTGGCAGGCGCCGCCCTGGACGTGATGGATCCGGAGCCTTTGCCCAAGGACGACCCCCTGTGGGACGCCCGGAATCTGATCATCACCCCCCACGTCTCCGGCAACATGACGCTGGGATACACCTGCGACCGGAACGTGGACCTGTTCTGCGCGGACCTGAAAAACTATGCCGCCGGCCGGCCCCTGGCGGGACTGGTGGACCGGAACCGGGGGTATTGATGAGCCATGAAACGGAAGTTTGCGGCTGCTCTCTGCCTGCTGTTCCTTTCCGCGCTGACCGCCTGCGGCGGCCAGGACATTCCTGCGGAGACCGCGCCCGCCATTCGCCCCACCGTCTTTTCCCAGGATGCGCAGGACCTGCTGGATGTGCTGGGCGGCGATGATACGCTGGCCTTTTTCGACTACACCGTGGAGGCGCCCATCCGCTCCATCTCCACAGAGGTCTGGAAATACGAGGACGGCAGCTGGAAGCAATACGGCCATGTCTTCGGGAACATCGACCCCGGCGAATACCGCATGGGCTTTCGCCTGACCCCCTCCGGCTATGAGATTTTCGACATCTCCGATACCGGCCACAACACGTACACCTATCAGGACCCCATAGATTTCGACGGCAGCGGTGCCACCATCAGCACCCAACTGGGCGATCCCCGGGAGATCGTCTGCGGGGAAGAGATCCCCCTGTGGATAAAGACGAGCTCCGACAGCAGCGCCGTCGGCGGCGTGACCCCAGGGGACTTCCGCAGCATCGACTGCACAGCTGGCCTGGCGTTGACCGTGACATTCTCAGACTTGCCGATCGACTGACACGAATTTCTGTAATGAAAGGAGCGTTTTCCTATGAACAATTTCACCTTCTACGCCCCCACCCTGTTTGCCTTCGGCGACGGGGAGGAGAAAAACACCGGCGCCCTGGTGCGCCGGTTCGGCGGTACCCGGGTGCTGCTGGTCACCGGCGGCGGCTCCGTCCACCGCAACGGCGCCTATGACGCCGTGGCCGCCTCCCTGAACGAGGCGGGCATCCCCTTCACCGAGCTCTCCGGCGTCCACGCCAATCCCCGCAGCGGCAAGGTCTACGAGGGCATCGACCTGGTCCGGCAGACCGGGGTGGACTTCCTGCTGGCGGTGGGCGGCGGCAGCGTCATCGACACCGCCAAGGCCATCGGCTTCGGCGCGCTGTACGGCGGGGACTTCTGGGACTTCTTCACCGGCAAAGCCAAAATTGAGCAAACGCTGCCCGTAGGTGTGGTGCTGACCATCTCCGCCGCCGGCAGCGAGGGCTCTGACAGCTGCGTCATCACCCAGGAGCAGGGGAATCTCAAGTGGGGCTGCCCCAAGACAGACGTGATCCGCCCCAAGTTCGCGGTGCTGAACCCCCGATTCACCTGCTCCCTGCCCGCCTACCAGACCGCCAGCGGCGCCGTGGACATGATGGCCCACATCATGGAGCGGTATTTCACCAACACCCCGGACGTGGCCCTGACGGACCGGCTGTGCGAGGCCCTTTTGAAGACCGTGCTGGACGCGGCCCCCAAGGCCATCGCCAACCCCAACGACTACGCCGCCCGGGCGGATTTGATGTGGGCGGGGATGCTGGCCCACAACAACTCCTGCGGCGTGGGCCGGGAGCAGGACTGGGCCAGCCATCAGATCGAGCACGAGCTCTCCGCTTTCTACGACTGCGCCCACGGCGCGGGGCTGGCGGTGGTGCTGCCCGCCTGGATGGAATATGTGCTGCCCCATGATCCCGTCCGGCTGGCCCAGTTCGCCGTGCGGGTCTTCGGCTGTGAGATGAACTTCGCGAACCCGGAGGACACCGCCCGCCAGGGCATCGAGAAGCTGTGCCTGTTCTTCCACTCCCTGGGGATGCCCATCACCTTTGAGGAGCTGGGGGCCAAGGCCAAGGACATCCCGGACATGGTGGCCCACCGGGCGGAGAAACCAGGTGGCTTCCCCTTCGGCGGCTTTGTGAAAATCCAGCCCGCCGATATGGAGGCCATCCTCCGCCTGGCCGCGGGAGACGTGCTGGAGTGAATCGCCAAAAGGCGGGAGCGCAAAGCGCTCCCGCCTCGTTTCTCTTTTGCTCACCGGAACTCCCGGGGACTCATGTGGAAGGTGCTGCGGAAAGCCCGCAGGAAGGTGGAGTACTCGGTGAACCCCACCTGCTCCGCCGCCTTCATCACCGGCACGCCGGAGCGGATCAGCTCCCCGGCCCGCAGCAGCCGCTTCTGGCTGATGTACTGGTGGACCGTGTAGCCGGTGACAGCCTTGAACCGGTGCATCAGATAGTACCGGCTGATGAAGAACCGCCTGGCCAGGGCGTCCACCGTCAGCTCCTCCTCCAGGTGGGTCAGGATATACCGGAGGAGCTCCTCCATCTTGGGGTCCACCTGATAGCTGTCCCGCTCCTCCTGGGCAGTGCGGGAGCGCAGCACGTCCCGGTTCACGTCGATCAGCAGCTGCTGGCAGAGGGTGTCCGCCATCCGGGCGGCGCCGAAGCCCTTGTCCCGCTGGGCCTCCTCCATCTGCTGGATGCGCTGCATGTAGTGGAGCCGCCGCTCCGCGTCGAACCGCAGCAGGTGGAAGCCCCGCTGCCGGGTGGTGTCGAAGCAGGTGGACAGGGCCTCGCCGGGGTCGCTGCGCCGCTCCAGCCACTCCCGGCCCAGCCACACCACCACCCGCTCATAGGGCTCCGCCGGGTCGATGATGGGCCGGTGGATCAGGTCGTGGCCCACCAGCAGCAGGTCCCAGGGCTGGAGGAAATAGGTGACGCCCTCCACCACATAGGTGACCTTTCCCCCCAGCAGGAGAATCAGCTTGTCAAAGGCGTGGTAGTGGTACTCCACCTCCTGGGCCCGGCTGTCCTTCAGGTGAAAGAGGCGGAAGTTCTCCTTCAGATACCCCCGCTTGCTGATCTCATTCCGATCTGTCATCTCCCGCCTCCTCTCTCCGGTGCGTCCCGGCCGCCTCCCGCGGTCCGGGCGTTTTGGCTATTGTACCGCATCTTGCCGGTTTTCACAACCGAAACCGCAAAAATCGCCCCCGATTTGTGGAGGCGATTCTCAACTGCGGATTGTCTTTTCCGGCGGGATTTGCTATACTGGAAAGAACAAGAATGCGCCGAGGAGGGACCGCCATGAGCCGCGCAGACGCGCTCTTCATCCAGAACTGCCGGGACATCCTGGACCACGGGGTCTGGGACACGGACCTGGCCGTCCGCCCCCACTGGGAGGACGGAACCCCCGCCCATACGGTGAAAAAATTCGGCATCATCAACCGCTATGACCTTCAGGAGGAGTTCCCCATCCTGACCCTCCGCAGGACCTATTGGAAGACCGCGGTGGACGAGCTGCTGTGGATCTGGCAGAAAAAGTCCAACAACATCCACGATCTCAACGGCCACATCTGGGACGAGTGGGCGGACGCGGACGGCTCCATCGGCAAGGCCTACGGCTATCAGCTGGGCATCAAGCACCAGTACCCCGAGGGGGAGATGGACCAGGTGGACCGGGTGCTGTACGACCTGAAGCACAACCCCGCCTCCCGGCGGATCCTCACCAGCCTCTACAACCATCAGGACCTCCACGAGATGAACCTGTATCCCTGCGCCTGGTCCATGACCTTCAACGTGTCCGGCAACGTGCTCAACGCCATTTTGAACCAGCGGAGCCAGGACATGCTGGCGGCCAACAACTGGAACGTGGTGCAGTACGCGGTGCTGATCCACATGCTGGCCCAGGTCAGCGGACTGGTGCCCGGGGAACTGGTTCACGTCATCGCGGACGCCCATATCTATGACCGCCACGTGCCCATCATCGAGAAGATGCTGGCCCAGACGCCCACGCCGGCGCCGGTGTTCCGCATGGACCCGACCGTGACGGATTTCTACGCCTTTACCCGGGACAGCTTCTCCCTGGAGGGCTACACCCCCGCTCCCTTCGAGGAGAAAATCCCCATCGCCATTTGAGGAGGCCAACGCCGTGAATGCCATTGTCGTTGTGGATCGAAACTGGGCCATCGGCCGGGACAACAACCTGCTCTTCTCCCTGCCCACGGATATGAGGCGCTTCCGCTCCCTCACCCTGGGGGGCACCGTCATCCTGGGCCGCCGGACGCTGGACTCCTTCCCCGGCGGGAAGCCCCTGCCCCAGCGGCGGAATATCGTCATGACCCACTGCCCGGACTTCCGCCGGGAGGGGGCCGTGGTGGTCTCCAGTCTGGCGGCCGCCATGGAGGCCGCGGCGGACACGCCGCCGGACAAAATCTGGGTCATCGGCGGCAGCAGCGTCTACGCCGCCCTGCTGACCAAGTGCCGGCGGGCCTATGTGACCCGGGTGGACGCCGTGGCCGAGGGGGCGGACTCCTTCTTCCCCAATCTGGACAAGCTGCCGGGCTGGACGGTGGATTCCGTCAGCGATCCGGTGACGGAGAACGGCCTCACCTATCGGTTCTATGAGTATGTGAACACGAAATTGGACAGCTGAATCGACCAGCAGCCCGCCGGCGCGCCGGCGGGCTGCTTTTTGTTTGATGGATACGGAGATAGGCAGCCGATCACGGCAGACCCCAGATCTCCCGGGCTCGAGACAGCAGGGCCTCCACGTTCTCTCTGTGTTCCTCCAGCAGCGCCTCGTTGGCCGTGTCATCCGCCGGATCGCCATAGGGGCGGTATTCCCCCGCCGCCGTAATGTACAGCTGGCGGCTGGCACAGATGACGCCGTCCTCCCGAAAGTCGTACTCGTACAAAATCACGCCCAGTTCCGGATCTCCGGTCATCCGGGGCCAGATCAGCAGGGAGTCCGTGAACACCACCTCCTCCCCGGTTTCCAGCACCAGGTTTGGCAGGCCGATTCCCAGGTTCCCCGTCCAGGAGAGGAAGCCGGGCCGGGCCACGTTGCAGGTGAAGCCCTCACTGTCCACGCCGCATTCCGGGAAACCCGGGTCCTCCCGCCACCCCGGCTGCGCCCGGAGGGCCTCCGCATAGGCGTCATAGGGGCGGTAGGCGGTGAGATACCACACGGTAAAGAGCAAGGCGAAGGCAGTGAGGAGGACCAGCAGCTTCAGCCCCCGGCGGAAAAGCCGTGCCCGCATCATGGTGCCGCCTCCAGCGGGCCATCGTGTGCCTCCCAATAGGCGGCGCTGGAGGCATCAAATCCCCACTCCGCCTCATCGGCGGCGCTGGCGGCGGGCAGGTCCATTCCCTCCATCCACAAAAGGACGCGGTCTACCCCCGTGCCGTACCAGACCGCTGTGATTTCGGCGCTGATCCCATTGGCCTGTGCATCATCCTGCATTTCCCGCATATCCAGGATCATATCCATATCCGCCGAATTGGGGCTGTGCGGAATTCTCTTTTCCGTAATCAATGCCCGCCTGGGCACATAATACGCATTGCCCTCCTCGTTGAACTCAAAGTAGATACTGCGCAGACCCAGGTCGTCATCAATATAGAAGTGATACAGGATCCGCCCGTCGGAGAGCTGTCGGACATTCGTGATCTCAATTTTCGCAGGATCCACAGGGAAGCCGGGCCACTGCGTTGCCACCAACCCCAGGAATACCAGCACCGCGCACACCGCCGCCGCGATGGCCGCACCCTTGAGCCGGGCCTTCCATTTGCTTTTTTTCCATTCCTCCGAGATCTTCTGCACCGCCGCCGCGTCGTCGGCGGCGACCTCTCTCTTCGCCCCCGGCAGGGGCGCGTCCATGGCCGCCAGGGCGGCTCGGCAGGTCTCGCAGGCTTTCAGATGTTCCTCCACCGCCGCCCGGCTCTTCTCCGAGCACACGCCGTCGTGGTACAGCGGCAGCAGGTCCTGTACGATGTCATGGTCCAGATGGTCCATCAAATCCCTCCTTCAATTTCTGCCGGGCCCGGAAGTAGGTCACCCGGGCCCAGGACTCCGTCTTGCCGAACAGCTCCCCGATCTGGGCAAAGGGCAGCTCCCCGAAGGTCCGCAGGGAGAACACCTCCTTGTAAGGCTCCGGCAGGTCGTGGAGCAGCCGGTGGAGCAGCCTGGCGGCGTCCCGGTCGGCGAAGCCGCTCTCGATGCCGTCGTCCCCCGGCTCCCGGTCCAGCTCGCCCCGGTGCTTTCGCTCCCGGCACAGGGACAGGTACTGGTTCCGGGCGATCTGGCACAGCCACACCCGCAGCTGGCAGTCCCCCCGGAACTGATCAATGGAGGCCAGGGCCCGGAAGAAGGTCTCCTGGGTCACCTCCTCCGCCGTGTGGGCGTCCCGGCTGAGGGCCAGGGCGTAGCGGTACACGTCGGCAAAGTATGTCTGATAGATCTCCTCAAAATCCGGCACGGCCTCACCTCCCTCTCTCTGCCATAGGACGCACGGGCGTCAGTTTTGTTACAGGCTTTTTCTTCTGCCTGCTTTTCTTGTGTTTCCGCCCCGGGCATTATATAATAAACCCATATCTGTCCACAAGGCGGGAGGTGATTCCATGGCGGACCTGAACACAGACGTGCGGTATATCAAGGGCATCGGGGAGCAGCGGGCCAAAGCCCTGGGCAAGCTGGGCATCGCCACCCTGCGGGACCTGATCTCCTACTTCCCCCGGGCCTATGACGACCGCACCCAGCTCCGCCGCATCGCGGACCTGGTGCCCGGCGAGACCGCCGGCGTAGCGGCCATGGTGGCGTCTCCCCCCACCATCTCCCATATCCGCCGGGGGCTGGACCTGGTAAAGCTCCGGGCGGTGGACGACACCGGCACCCTGGACGTGACCTTCTTCAACCAGGCGTGGCTGAAGAACAACCTGCACCAGGGGGAGACGTACGTCTTCTACGGCCGGGCGGAGGGCTCCCTCTTCCGCCGCCAGATGTCCAATCCCGTGGTGGAGCCGGAGGGCCGGCGGGAGATCACCGGCCGCATCGTGCCCATCTACCCCCTTACCGCCGGGGTCAGCCAGCTGATTTTGTCCCGGTCCATCCGCCAGGGGCTTACCGCCTGTGCCGACATCCTGCCGGACGTGCTGCCGGATCAGGTGCGGCGGGAGCACCAGCTCTGCCGCATCGAGTACGCCTACGAGAACATCCACTTCCCGGAGAGCGCGGAGGCCCTGGACCTGGCCCGGCGGCGGCTGGCCTTTGAGGAGCTGTTCCTCTTCACCATCGGCCTGGATCGGCTCCGCCAGCGCCGGGAGGTGGTCCACGTGCCTCCCTGCGGCGGCGTGGACATGGAGCCTTTCTATTCCGCGCTCCCCTTCACCCTGACGGACGCCCAGCGCCGCTGTGTGGAGGAGGCCCTTGCCGATATGCGCTCCGGCACCCCCATGAACCGGCTGGTCCAGGGGGACGTGGGCTCCGGCAAGACCATGGTGGCCGCCGCCTGCGTGTACTTCTGCGTAAAGAACAGCCGCCAGGCGGCCCTGATGGCCCCCACGGAGATCCTGGCCCAGCAGCACTACCACGGCCTGGCCCCCCTGTTGGAGAACCTGGGCATCCGGTGCGCCCTGCTGACCGGCTCCACCTCCGCCAAAACGAAAAAATCCATCGCCGCCCAGCTGGAGAGCGGGGAGATCGACTTTGCCATCGGCACCCACGCCCTCATCACCGGCAGCGTGGTGTATCAGAACCTGGGCCTGGTGGTGACGGACGAGCAGCACCGCTTCGGCGTGGCCCAGCGGGCGGACCTGGCCGCCAAGGGGGACCACCCCCACATCCTGGTCATGTCCGCCACCCCCATTCCCCGGACGCTGGCCCTGATTTTGTACGGGGACCTGGACGTGTCCGTCATCGATCAGCTGCCCCCCGGACGGCAGCCGGTGGAGACCTTCGCCGTCACCTCCCGGTACCACCAGCGGGTGTACAACTTCATCCGCAAGCTGGTGGGGGAGGGCCGCCAGGCCTACATCGTCTGCCCCATGGTGGAGGAGAACGAGGAGCTCCCCGACGAGCGGAAGGCGGTGACGGAGTATGCCAAAAAGCTCCAGGCAGAGGTGTTCCCCGATTTGAAGGTAGCCTTCGTCCACGGAAAGATGAAGCCCAAGGAGAAGGACGCGGTGATGGCCGCTTTCGCCGCCCACGAGACGGACATTCTGGTGTCCACCACCGTCATCGAGGTGGGGGTGGATGTGCCCAACGCCGCGGT
>CDYT01010047.1_pt1 | contig 9857 bp, 10 predicted proteins | sample 557541 | NCBI WGS metagenome assembly CDYT01 (sample SAMEA3182060, study PRJEB8094) | gut metagenome | biome: human; feature: gut; material: Stool; isolation source: human stools | place: Canada | collected 2013-01-15
AAATGCATACTAATCTCTATTATGCCATAGATGAATCTTTATTATTACATACATATCGTTAGAAATATAAAGGTAATAAATATTTATAACTGCGATATTTTTCCCCTTTTCTTTATATAAATAGTATTCTAATAACTAATATTGACATAAAATAGATTCTAAATCATACAAGTTTGTTTATTGAGATTTTTTACACAGATCTAGTAGTTAGGAAACCTATAGCCAGAAGATACATTGTTATATACCATTCTGGCTAAAATTCACCTTACTAAATTTATCAACTTTAGATGCAACTAAAGTAAATTACTCATAATTTCATCCATTTGCTTATCATCAAACTTACTAAGATATATTTCTGTTGTCTTTATATCTTGGTGTCCTAATGCTTGGGAGATTAGAGCTATATTAACACCTGTATTCTTCAAAATGCTAGCAAATATACCCAAACTTACATACTTTGGTTTTCTATCTTTTGTAACCCGAAGCATTAAAGGGGATTTTCCATTAGAAAGCACCTTAGATTTGTAACAAATCACTGATACTGAAGCATTCATACTAAATTTCTGGTTGACGTTCTGGTTGACGAAAACCACCCATTTCACCCAAAAATCACGACAATAAAAAAACAGCTACTTTCGTAACTGTCTCATTTTCTGTCGGGGTGACAGGATTCGAACCTGCGACCCTCTGCTCCCAAAGCAGATGCGCTACCGGACTGCGCTACGCCCCGTTTTGAATTCGGATGCAAAGGTAATCATTGAAATTGAAAAAACAACGGTTTAGGGAGATTTATTTACAAGGATAGAGGGGGGATCAGAAAAGATGTAACTATTTTTTCACGGTTTCGTCACCGGATCGTCACAAACTTTGGTTTTATTTGCTATAACCAAATATATAATCCAATCTGTAGTCTTTTCTTAAAAGAAAGAGCTGCTCCGACTCAGAACAGCTCTTCTTATTTTATAGACCTAAGGACTTATTGGGGGTATCACCCAATTCAAATACCAATTCGCCACCGGAGATGATTTCGTCATGGGAAATCCACAATCGGTCGAGCGGTTTGCCATTCAGCCAGATCTTTTGGATATAGACATTTTCGGGGGGAATTGTTCAGGGCCTTTACCATAAACTTCTTGCCGGGATAAAATTTCGGATCGAGTTTCAGCACAGCTTCATTGAAGACAGGACTGGTCGGTTCGTATAGGGTTTTGAAGAATAGTTAAATAAAAAAGGCACATGATGATCGGGTTCGTTGGGATGATTATAGTAATCACTCCACAGAAAATCCTTCGTCGTACGGTCGAAGAAAAGTTCCAATTCCTGAATAAAGAAAACCTCTCCCCTCAATGCCTTCATACCCTCGATATCGTGAGGCACAAACCAACCTTGCTGAAACGGATTACTCTCGACACAACCTTGTCCCTACCGTTTTTCCCTGCCAGTTCAGTCATCGATCTTTATTCTGACGGGCCTGAAATCAGCGCACTTCGGACTTCCAGACATTCCGGTAAGCCTGACTTTTCCGATATAGGCCCGGGCTTTATCCTGGTCTCCCAGACTCTCCCATAACTTACCCGTACTCCAATCTAAATAAGCCTATTCCAGGGGGTCGGATAAATTCCCGGATACGAATCCCTGTTCCCCGTTTCCGAATTTTTTCATCGAATTCTCGCAATACTCCGCTACTTTCCGGGCATAGAAACCACGGATTCCTTTCCATCAGGAGTACAACGCATCCATCCCTGTATCGTATGGTCATTAACCTTTTCTACACGTTGTTCGGAGTTCCTTAATCCGGATAAGCTGAAAACCACAAAGCAGTTATCTTTCGAATAACTGCTTCATGATTAAAGGGGTGGAAGATCGGGCTCGAACCGACGACCTTCGGAACCACAATCCGACGCTCTAACCGACTGAGCTACATCCACCATTTTGCTTTTGCGCTTGCAAAGATAAGGAGAATCTGTTATTCTGCAAACAAAATACCAAAAAAAATGTCTAAAATTCAGTTTTAGTCGTTCCATCCAAAACAATAAACTTGCATTCAAGTATTTACCGAGGAGGGATTTCTATATTTCCAGTTTCAATCTCACGGGCGGCATACTCCAACTGCTCGTACCATTCTTCACCATACCGAGCGATCAAAGCCTGTTTTAAAAAACGATACAACGGCATACCTGCTTGCTCACCTTTTAGCCGGGCACATCCGCAAATATCCCAACGGTTGTAATTCAGCGCTTCAAATCCTTCGTATTTTGTCACCCGGATCGGATATAAATGACAAGAAATCGGTTTACGAAAATCACACTTCCCTTCAGACCAGGCTTTTTCGATCGCACACCAACAACTTCCTTTTTCTTCTATGGCATAAGCACATTCTCCCCCTTGAATCAATGGGGTCACCAAATCCCCATCCTGATCGATCACCGAGAAACCTTGTTCCTTAACAGCTGCAATCCCTTCGGGTTTCATATAAGCCCGGATATTTTCATAGTTCGTCTCGATCCGCACCGGCTCATCCTCTTCCAAAGGGGCCCCCGAATCTCCTTCGACACAACAAATTCCCCTGCACTGCGCTAAATCACAACAAAACTTTTTTACAAAAATATCGAAACTTACGATTGTATCCTCTATCTGTATCATAGTCGAAAACCGACAACTATATGGTTTTGTTTATCATATTCATAAAGTCTGCAAAGTTTACAAACTTTACAGACTTTATAAATCATTTATTCCTGTTATTTTATCAAGCTTTTTCCGGTCATTTCTGCAGGCTGGGCAATTCCCATAATCTGCAGGATGGTTGGAGCGACATCAGCCAAAACACCGTTATTCAAAGCCTTTCCCTTTTCGTCGGTCACCCAAATGCAAGGCACCGGATTCAGCGAATGAGCCGTATTCGGAGTACCGTCGGGATTGACAGCATTGTCGGCATTTCCGTGATCGGCAATAATCAATACATCGTAACCATTGGCCTGAGCGGCAGTCACAACCTTTTCGACGCAACGGTCGACCGTTGCTACTGCCTTTTGGATCGCTGCATACACACCGGTATGTCCCACCATATCTCCGTTAGCGAAATTCAGGCAGACAAAATCAGCTGATTTGGCATTCAATTGTTCTACTAATTTTTCCGCCACTTCAGGAGCCGACATCTCGGGTTGTAAATCATAGGTAGCCACTTTCGGCGAAGGCACCAAAATCCGGCTTTCGCCTTCAAACTGCGCTTCACGTCCTCCGTTGAAGAAGAAGGTCACATGAGCATATTTCTCTGTCTCGGCAATCCGCAACTGTTTCAAACCGGCCTTACTGATCACCTCTCCCAAGGTATTCTCTACATTCTCTTTATTAAACAGAATATGCAGACCTTCAAAAGTAGCGTCGTAAGGAGTCATACAACAATAATACAAAGGCATTTTCTTCATCTGCTGTTCGGGGATATCCCGTTGGGTCAAAGCAATAGTCAATTCTTTGGCGCGGTCGTTACGGTAGTTGAAGAAAATCACCATATCACCCGGTTCGATCACACCCACAGGCCGATGGTCGCTTCCGACATGTACGATCGGTTTGATAAATTCGTCGGTAATCCCTTCGTCATAAGACTGTTGGATACTTACCTCCACATGCTGCGTAGGAGTACCGATTCCATTCACAATCAAATCATAGGCTTCCTTTACACGCTCCCAACGATTATCCCGATCCATAGCATAATAACGACCGATGACAGAAGCGATCCGTCCGGTCGATTTGTCCATATGAGCCTTCAATTCTCTTATGAATCCCAGTCCGCTTTTCGGATCGGTATCCCGGCCATCCATAAAACAGTGAACAAAAGTTTTGGCTATTCCAAATTCTTTAGATACATCACATAGTTTCTTCAGATGCTCCAAAGAGCTATGTACTCCACCATCCGATACCAAGCCCATAAAATGTACTTGTTTTTTATTGTCACGGGCATAAGTAAAAGCCTTCACAATCTCGGGATTCTGCATAATCGAATTATCCCGGCACGCTTTGTTGATCCGTACCAAATCCTGATTCACCACCCGTCCGGCACCGATATTCAAATGGCCGACTTCAGAATTACCCATCTGGCCATCCGGCAAACCGACATTTTCTCCACAAGTCAGTAATTGAGCATGCGGATATTTTTCCGACAATGAATTCATAAAAGGAGTCGGGGTATTAAAAATAGCATCCGTCTTATCATGCTTCCCGATTCCCCAACCGTCTAAAATCATCAATAATACTTTATTCATATCTGTTTTTATTTATTGTTATTGCTTAAAATCACTACAATCATTTGTTTACAAAGTTAATTTATTATCCCGACTTTCTCCCGAAAGTACCGATTTTTAGCGGAATAATTTTTACGGAAACGTTTTTATCGTCACTCTGGCAATTCAAATTTTTTCAAACGGTTTATACTCAAAAACGCCCTAATCTTTGTAAGGTACTATCCCAAACAAATATTTATAAAAATTTTAGTACTATGTATTGCATAATACTATATTAATCCATATATTTGTTCCGTAAAACCAAAGAAGAAGCGCTTATGAACATAGAAAACACACAGGCTCAAATGCGGAAGGGGATACTCGAGTACTGCATTTTACTGATCATCGCCCGAAACGACGCCTACGTCCAGGACATTATCAATAAGCTGAGAGCTTCGAAAATGCTGGTGGTAGAAGGTACCGTTTATCCTCTGCTCACCCGATTAAAGAACACCGGATTGCTGGCCTATCGCTGGGAAGAATCGACACAGGGCCCTCCCCGGAAATATTACAACATCACCGAACAAGGACGTCAATTCCTGCAAGCCCTGGAAACTTCGTGGGAAGAACTGACGACAGCTATCGAAATCCTAAAAGCACCACATACACCTCAATAACAAACATCATGAAAAAAACATACAACATCAATCTCAACGGTCAGGTATTTTGTATCGACGACGATGCTTGTCTGAAACTCCAATCTTACATAGACACCCTGGAAAGTCATTATCTGAAAGAAGAAGACGGCCGGGAAATCATGGCCGATATCGAAAGCCGGATCGCCGAATTACTGAAAGAAGCGCTCGGTAAAGGATACAAACAAGTGGTTACCATGGAAGATATCGACCAAATCATTCGGATCATGGGTAGTCCTGATGTAATCATCGACGAAGATACGGACAAGAGCACAGAACCGATAAAACGGAAACTATACCGGGATACCGACGAATCTGTTCTGGGGGGCGTAGCTTCAGGAATAGCAGCTTATTTCGATATTTCGGTGGTATGGATAAGAATTGCTTTTGTCTTGTTAGCGTTTTTCTACGGAGTAACGATCCTAGTTTATATTATCCTTTGGATCGCCACACCTGCAGCTGTGACCGCCAGGCAAAAAATGGAAATGAAAGGAGAAAAAATCAATGTTTCCAATATCGAGAAAAATATCCGGGATACCTATGATGATCTAAAAAAAAACTCCGGTATCCAAAAATTCTTCACCGGAATAGAAAACGGTGCTAAAACCTGTTTTCAGAAACTGAACACTATTTTAAGGAAATGCCTTAAGATCGTGTTCAGTGTGTTGTCTGTCGTGGGATTGCTGGCAGGAACCTTTCTGTTTATCCTGGTTTTCTGGTGTCTGCTGTATCCCGAAAGCGTTACAAATTTCAGCATTTATCATATTCTATGCAGCTCCATATCGTCAGAGCTATTACTGACTTTGAAAATCATCCTTTTACTCACCCTGAATATCCCTTTATTACTGATCATCTATATCTCGGCCCGTTATCTATTCCAGTTCAACTGGAATAAGATTTTCCTTCTAACGGCAATCGGTTGCTGGTTTCTTGCCGGATTCGCAGGTATCATCATCACGATACAGCAAAGTCTGAGCTATAGTGATGTCACAGAAGAAACGGAGGGACATCCTTTTATCACTACCGACACGACCTCGCATAAATACCTGCTGAAGATCGATGATCTGCCTCAGGTCAGCGAGAATAGTAACATCATCCATACGAACAGATATTTTGCAAATATACTGGCATTCGACAGTATTCCTCCCAAAGAAATCTATCTCAAAACTTTTATCCGTGCGACTCCAAGTACTTTTTCCCGGCCTTCCCTGACGATTCAGAAAAAAATCAGAGGTATCCGTACCCCGGATCATTTCAGGCCATTGAATACCATCCGATACCATTGGGAACAAAATGGAAACGAACTGACCCTGGACAATTATTTCAAAATACAACCCCCTCATTGGAAAGGGCAGGAAGTAGAGGTCACTATCCGGATTCCTGAAGGAGATACCCTGGTCATCCAGGGAAGTAATAAAATAAGAAATAATATCATTCATTCCTGTATTCCTTTCCAGGGATATAAGAAAAACTATACCACTGTCATGAAAAACGGACTGTTGGAGATAGTGAAATGAAATAATTTTCTCACTGATTTTAACCGATGAATGGGGGGAACCAAAAGTCCGGAAACCGACTTTCGGCCCCTCATTTATAATAAACGAAATTTCGTCTTGTTTGTCCAGGTTAGCTTCAATAAATCGGCACCTTCCCAAATTCCCACTCCCTGATACTCTTTTCCTCCCCGACGATAGATCTCGTCCAACCAGGGTAAAAGCAAATCTCCTTCTTCGAGTCTTCCCTGATAAGCCGCCACATAAGCCGCCACAATCAATCCACCATAAAACTCCAACCCTTGTATTTCACGAATTCGTCCTCCTGTATCGACCACATCTTTCACCCGTCCTTGTTCAAGAATCACATATCCATTCTTCACCAATGGAAATCCCGGCAAACAGATATAATTAGCAGCAATCTTTCTCATCAAACGGTATTTATCGTCTTCGCAAACTTTGTTTCAGCCTTTTCTCCGTTTCCCGGGAAACATAAGGCCGATAAAGATAAGTACCCCAGGCTTCCCCTCCCATTTCGTCCAATTTTACCAATTTTTCCTTTTTAGCAGGAGGAGTTTTTTTACCTTTCACCGGTTTGATATATTTTGCCGGAGGCATCGTATCCAGGAAAGTAATCACCAGCCGGTTATACACCGAATCGGCATATTGCGACCAATTGTAACTACGTTTTAACGTATCGAAATCGACCACCAGATCTCTCACCCGTAAAGTATCGTTACCGTCGGCAGAAAGAAAATACGAGCGAATCCGCCGGTTTTGGGTATTCTGGAGAGAATCGAAATGAATCGTCGTTCCGAATTTATATAATCCCGGAACAATACTATCGACGGTTATCGTGAAAACACTATCCAATTTTAAGGTATCCACCAACGGGAAATAGTTGACAGAATCTTTCGACTTCAACTCATTGAGCACCTTTTCAATAGCTGTCAGTTGCCGGTGTATACTATCGATAACCACGTCATACATCTTCGAAAACAGGACCGTCTGAGCCGAATAATAATATAAACAAGAGTCGAATTCCGCTTTGTCGATATGGTATTTCCGGAATACATCGTTGTAATATTCATAATTTTTCAGTTCATTGTATCCCTGCCCTATTCCCCGGTACACCGACAAGGTTCCGTCGACTTTATGCAAATCGATCAGCAGGTTTGTGAACTGCTCTTTATTCAAAGGTACCTTTTTAGATTCACAACCTCCAATGATTCCCCCCACACACGCCATGATGATTAGTATTCCTTTCCGGATAAATGATATCATAAATCTTTTTTTATAAGCTTAAACAACTGAGAAGAAAAAATAAATTCATTCAGATACGGATTATCCGTATGTGCAATTTGCTCTTTCGAACCTTCCCATTCCTTGCGTCCTTCGTGAATAAACACGATTTTTTCCCCGATTTCGAAAACAGAATTCATATCGTGTGTATTGACGACCGTCGTCATATTATATTCATGGGTAAGCTCGCTGATCAAATTATCGATAACGATAGAAGTCAAAGGGTCCAAACCCGAGTTAGGTTCGTCACAGAACAAAAATTTCGGCTGCAGAACAATAGCCCGGGCGATAGCCACCCGTTTTTTCATACCTCCACTGATCTCCGAGGGATACAGATCTTCGGCTTTATTCAGTTCCACCCGATGCAGGCAAAAGAGTGCCCGTTCTCTTTTCTCCTCGTAGGAAAGATCGGAAAACAGGTTGAGGGGAAACATCACATTTTCCAATACCGTTTGTGAATCGAACAAAGCCCCTCCCTGAAACACCACTCCGATTTCTTCCCGCAAAGATTTGAGTTGTTTGGAATTCATCGTCGTCAAATCGCGGTCACCGTAATAAATATGACCGGTCGTAACCGAATGCAAGCCGATCAGGGATTTCAGCAAGACCGTTTTACCGGACCCACTTTTCCCGATGATCAGATTCACTTTACCGGCTTCGAAAGTGATATCGATGTCCGATAATACCTTCTTATTATCGAAAGATTTACCCAAAGCTTCAACACGTATCATTACAGCATAATTTGAGTTAATACCAGGTTAGCGGTCAATATAGCGATACTACTATCGACCACAGCTTTCGTCCCGGCTTTACCGACTTCCCGGGCTCCCCCCTGGACGTAATATCCATAAAAAGCAGGGATTGAGGTAAATATAAAAGCAAAGAACAAGGTCTTTACGATCGAATAGGTCACATAGTAAGGATTGAAGGAAAAATGAAGGCCATAAACAAAATCTTCAAAATTGACAACTCCACTGATCAATCCGGAAATGATTCCCCCTAAAATACCGATAAAAACACTGAAGATATAAAGGATCGGATTAATCACCAGAGAAGCCAAGATCTTCGGTCCCACCAAATAAGAAACCGAATTGACTCCCATGGTTTCCAAAGCTTCTATCTGCTCGGTAATCCTCATACTCCCGATCTCGGAAGCGATATTACTACCGATTTTACCGGCTAAAATCAAGCTGACGATCGTCGATGAAAATTCCAGCAACATCGTTTCCCGGGTCAGGTAACCGATCAAATACCGGGGCAATAATGGACTCTGCATATTATAAGCAGTCTGCAAAGTCAGCACCGCTCCGATAAAAAAAGAAATAATCACTACTAAGACAATTGAATTCAAGCCTAACTTTTCAAATTCAACTATTACTTCTTTAGTATAGACACTTCTTTTTTCCGGACGGGAAAAGGCTTTTCTAATAAAAATAAGATAGCTACCCAGCTTATATAAAAACTTCATATTCCTGTCGGTTAAGAAAAACAAGGTAAAAATATAAATTATTCATGGATTTACGCGTTCCTACTCTCATAAAGTTCCTAAATCGGCTCAAATCCGGTACTGCGGCAGGGAATAAAAGCTATCTCAAAGGGGAATCGGCGGAATAATTTCAGGATTCTGAAAAAAGTAGTATATTTGGTATATTATTTGAAAGCTATTTTAAAAAGAGGAACTTTAAATATACAACTACGAATGAATCCAAATTCCTACTGCTTAATTATGGCCGGGGGTATCGGAAACCGTTTCTGGCCGGTAAGTAACCGCCGTTGTCCCAAACAATTTTCTGATATCCTGCACTGTGGAAAGAGCTTTATCCGTCAAACTTACGAACGTATTTCCCAGATTTTCCCCAATCATCGTATTTTTATCATCACCGGAGAAGAATATGAAGATATCATCAAAAGACAAATCCCGGAAATACCGGATTCCAATATATTGAAGGAACCTTATGTCAGAAACACCGCCCCTTGTATCGCTTATGCCGCTTATAAAATCAAAGGTCTGAATCCGGATGCGTATATCGTCACTATCCCTTCCGACCATTTTATCAGCAACGATCAGGCTTATTTGAACGACATCCAGGAGGGGTTATCTTTTATCGAGAAACAAAAGGGACTGCTCACGATCGGCATCACTCCTACAC
>CDYT01004043.1_pt1 | contig 9770 bp, 11 predicted proteins | sample 557541 | NCBI WGS metagenome assembly CDYT01 (sample SAMEA3182060, study PRJEB8094) | gut metagenome | biome: human; feature: gut; material: Stool; isolation source: human stools | place: Canada | collected 2013-01-15
GTCGCGCCCCGCAAGGGGCGCGTGGGTTGAAATAAGTTGGTGACGAATTTCCCGCTGATACTGATGGTCGCGCCCCGCAAGGGGCGCGTGGGTTGAAATATGGTACTGCAATTCCAGCATACAACGGTTCGCCGTCGCGCCCCGCAAGGGGCGCGTGGGTTGAAATATGATATATCGCGCAGTATATGCGCAAGTTTCCCATGTCGCGCCCCGCAAGGGGCGCGTGGGTTGAAATAGCAGTAACAAGCGAGCCAAGCAAATTAGCAATAGTCGCGCCCCGCAAGGGGCGCGTGGGTTGAAATTCAATGCTCGGCAAGGTAAAATCATCCACCGCCGTCGCGCCCCGCAAGGGGCGCGTGGGTTGAAATGCCTCCTCCACGATTGCCACCGGTTCCCCGCACGGTCGCGCCCCGCAAGGGGCGCGTGGGTTGAAATAACAATATCAGGGAAGTTCTCGATAAAAACGTCGTCGCGCCCCGCAAGGGGCGCGTGGGTTGAAATTCGTCGATGCTGGCCACGTCCACGCTGGCCGCGATCCGTCGCGCCCCGCAAGGGGCGCGTGGGTTGAAATCTTAATTTTTCGGTCACCGAAATAAGCGCGGGAATGTCGCGCCCCGCAAGGGGCGCGTGGGTTGAAATTCCATCTCGTCGCAGAGCGAGCGCATCATCATCGTCGCGCCCCGCAAGGGGCGCGTGGGTTGAAACGCTCCCGGATTCTCATTGCCGTATCCCTCCATAAAAAGGAAGTCTCTGCCAACCGGCAGAGACTTCCTTTCATTTTTCTATTTTACTGATCAAAGCTTGGGTTTACGTAGTAGACGTTTTTCTCGTCCAGGCGGTCCTTGGCGAGGCGCAGGCCTTCACCGAAGCGCTGGAAGTGCACTATCTCGCGCGCACGCAGGAATTTGATGACATCACTCACGTCCGGATCGTCGGAAAGGCGCAGAATGTTGTCATACGTCACGCGCGCCTTCTGTTCCGCAGCCAGGTCCTCTGTGAGGTCCGCGATGGTGTCGCCCGTGACCTGCATGGTGCTCGCCGACCACGGGTAACCAGAGGCGAACTGCGGGAAAACGCCCGTCGTGTGGTCGACAAAGTACGGCTCGAACCCAGCCTCCTTGATCTGCTCCTCGGTCAAATTGCGCGTAAGCTGGTGAACGATCGTGCCGACCATCTCGAGATGTCCCAGCTCCTCTGTGCCGACTGTGGAAGTCCAAGGGCCACAAGCACGAAAAGCCCTTGCGCTGCAAGGGTTACAGGCCGAAAAAGAGAACGAAAACGCGAATGTGCGAAATGCCGGTTGGCTCCATTCCTTTGACGCGGACTACCATTATCGCGGCTCCGACCTTCACTACCATGTGAACGTGTCCGCCGCGCTTTCGGAGGGAGGGGCGGTATGGTGAAGGAATTTATCTCGCAGCTTCCACCGGACAAGCTGACACCCTTTAAAAAGCACCCCTATCAGGTGCGGGAGGACGCTGCCATGGACGAGCTGGTGGAGAGCGTCCGCACCTATGGTATTCTGTCACCCTTACTGGCGCGGCCAAAAGGGGAGGGCTACGAGCTGGTCAGCGGGCATCGGCGGCGATTGGCGGCGCAGAAATTGGGCCTGCCCACCGTGCCGGTGCTGGTGCGGGAAATGACCGACGATGAAGCGGTAATCCTGATGGTGGACAGCAACCTTCAGCGGGAAAACCTGCTGCCCAGCGAAAAGGCGTTTGCTTACCAAATGAAGCTGGAGGCAATGAAACATCAAGGGAAATCAACTTCGTGCAAAGTCTGCACGAAGTCAAGAACAGATGAAATGATTGGGAAACACGAATCTGTTAGTGCAAGGACTATTCAGAACTACATTCGCCTGACCAACCTCGTCCCACCGCTGCTTCAGATGGTGGACGATGGACGCATCGCCTTTTCTCCCGCCGTGGAGCTGTCCTATCTCACCCGCGACGAGCAGGCGGAGCTATGGGACTTGATCGGGCGGGAGGACGCCACACCATCGCTGTCACAGGCACTCCGCATGAAGCAGCTCTCCCGCGAGGCAAAACTGACGCCGGAGGTACTGTACGCCATTCTCACCGAGGAAAAGCCCAATCAGAAAGAGCAAATCCGCATCAAAACCGAGTCGCTGCGGAAGTATTTCCCGCGCAATTACTCTGCGCAGCAGATGGAGCGGGAGATCATCAAACTGCTGGAGGCCCGTTACCGCGCGAAGGGCAGGGGAGAGCGATGATTTTCGCATACTGGCGCTATACAAATTTCTTCCGTACAATGATGGCAGAAAGGGGAGAACTTTATGGAACAAAATTTACCGCCATTGCCGCAGGTGATTTTTGAGAACGGCCTTTACTACGAGCTGCGGGGCGAGCAGTATTATCCCTGCCTTTTGCCGCCGGAGCCGGACACCACAGAGGGCAAGCTGCTGGAAACCATCATCCGCCAGATGGCAGAGGCACAGGGCATCGACGAGGACTTGAAGGCGCGGGATCAAATGGCGTGGGTAGGTGCGATGAACAACATCAAAAGCGCCGCGCTTGAGATCCTGCGAGAGTCCAAATAACGCCCCAAGAAGGAAACAAAAGCAAAAAATCAACGCAAGCGGAGACAGGTCAAACGCCTGCCTCCGCTATTTTTATGTCCCAACGGGCAAGGAGGAACAATATGGATTATTTCTACGAGCATGAATCAGAGCTATTTACATTTTACCGTGTTCCAAAGGTGCTGTTTACGGAGGAACCATTCAAAAACATGAATTGTGAAGCAAAATTACTTTACGGGTTATTGCTGGACAAAATGGGACTTTCCCGCAAAAGCGGGTGGTTCGATCAGCAAGGGCGCGCCTTTGTTTACTATGGCATCAACCGTATTATGGAGGACTTGGGCTGCGCCCACAGCAAGGCGGAGAAGCTGCTATCCGAACTGGAGCAAGCTGGCCTGCTGCGCCGGAAACGGCAGGGGTTGGGGAAGCCGTCTGCACTGTACCCCCTGAAATTCGAAAACCGAATTTCTTGACTTTCGATTTTCGAATTTCAAGAACGCTGAAAATCAGCGTTCAAGTGCGCTGATTTTCAGCGTCTAATAAGACTGAGTAGAGCGATACTGAGATAAATATATACCAAGCCGAAAAAAGAATAATAGGGAGGATCATCAGATGAAGAACAAAGAGAACTTACGGGAAAAGCAGGTAAATCTCCGCTTGACGCAGGCAGAATATGAGCGGCTCACCCGCACCGCGCAGGACCACGGCATCGGGCGGGCGGCGTATCTCCGCATGGTGCTGCGGGGCGCGTGGCTGCGGGAGGACGGCAGAAAATCAGAATAACTTTTTCCGCTGGAATTTGATGCAGGCCGTCACACGGTCACGGATATAAGGAACATCCCGCTTGGCGTAAAACTCCAGCGGCTCCGAAAGGGAGGCCATGATCTCTTTTTCGGCAAAGTCGCAGCGAAGCTGCGGCCCGTATAGATTTTGCGCCGCGTGGACCTGTCGGACAAAGCCCGTTTTCATGGGCTGAGCCTTGAGCTGCCGCACCAATGCGTCCGGCTCGATCTCCATGGGATAGTCCCGTGTGTTGGACAGCAGGCCCGCACCAAAGTCGAAGATGGGGCAGTAGTCAAAGCCATCACCGCAGCGCAGCACAGCGATGTTGTTCAGATGCCGGTCCTCGTTGCCGAACAGCATATCCACCTCGAACAGCAACGTCAGATAGGTGCCGAAGCGGTCAAGTCCCGTCAGCCGCTCAACCTGCTCCACCAACCACGCAAGGCGGCTCTGAAGATTGGGCAGGCGGTTTACCGCGGTCTGCCAGTCCGGGCCAACGCCTTTTCGCAGCAGCTCCGCAAGGGGCAGGATGGCCTCGCCTGGGCGTAGAAAATTGGCACTGGAACAGCCGTTGCGGGTATGATCGTGGACTTCCAGCCGCTCCATGCGGTAGGTCACATAGCGAAAGCCCAACGCGCCGGTATTGGTTTGTGCCAGCAGCGCAGAGGTTACGGTTTCTGCCAGCCCTTCATAGCCGAACAGATCCAGCTTGTACCAGCGGCCATCTGCCAGCCATTTTTCCTGATTGCCCTTAGACGAGGTTTCCGCGATGCGGCTTCCCGTTGTCAGTCTGATCGACATATTCAGCCCTCCACAATTTTAATCCAGCACGAATCCTCTGCCATGCGCCCTTCGGTCTTGCGGATGATCGCCAGCGGGTCATAGCAGTCCAGTCCCAAGTCAGACAGGTAATATTTCAAACCGTCCCGCTCCTGCGGCACACAGCGGTCTTTCAAGAAGATTTGCAGATCGTCCCATGTGGGCTTGCGGTTCACGCCGAAAGCGGTGGAAAGGGGAGAACTGACCTCGTTTTCGATGGCAAGTTGATGAGTGGTTTGGTCAGCGCAGATCTTCGTACAGAGCTTGTTCCCATCGTAGTAGTACAGGATCAGGAGGGCGTGAGCGCTGCTTCGGGCATTGGCCAGAAAGGCATCGTAATCAGACACGGCAGGGCGGCGGATGGTGATGCTTTCCCCATCGAATTGCAGCGTTACGGTGCGGCTGTCCTCAGAGATACCCAGGGCCTTCATCCAAACAGATGGCAGCGCCACGCGGTAACCTTTGGCATCCGGACCGGCGTTTCCACCCGCCTTGTTGATAAGAATATTTGCAGTTCGTTCCTCGTGCAGCACGGTCATTCACCTCAAAAGTTTCTCGCAATTATTATACCTATTGGACACCAATAAATCAAGAAGTTAATTTTACAACAGCATTGTCACGAAAATGAAACCGCTATACAGAAGCTGCTTTCGCAAGCATAGCATTTGGCTATCCAAATACGCTTGTTAAGGGGGCAACCCCTTAAAATCCCCGATGAAAGGAGAATATCTATGCGCCAGAGAAACCATGCGCTTACCTTGCGCTTAAACGACCAAGAACTCAAGCATTTGAAAGATCAGGTCGTCGCGTCCGGACTGACCACGCAGACTTTTTTGCGCCTGTTGATCGCGGGACAGAAAATCAAGCCCCGGCGTCCGGAGGTTTTTATTGACCTTTTGCATGAGTTGTCAGCCATCGGTAACAACATCAACCAGATCGCCCGTGTTGCCAACACCTGCGGCTATGTCCGTCAATCTGATTTGGATGAAATCAAAGAGATGCAGTCGAGAATTTGGCAAAAGGTGAAATGGATGTAATCGATAGCAATAAATCATGAAGAGAACGTAATAATATCGCTTAATGCGAATTTCTCGTTGGTTATCCCACACGAGGTAAATTAAGTATGTGTTGACATTCTTGGTGAAAAAGGATATATTGTATATACCCTTATACCACTACGAGGGAAAATCGTGTTACTACGATAAGGTAGAACACCTCGAAGCCCTACCCCGGCCTTATCGGCCGGGGTATCTTCGTATTTTAGGAAAGGAGCCCTCTCAGATGTCGGAATTTCATTATGCGCTTGGATTGGACATTGGCATTGGTTCTGTCGGCTGGGCAGTCCTCCGAAATCAGCCGAACGGAGAACCTGACCGGATTCAGGACTTGGGCGTGCGTATTTTTGACAAGGCGGAGCAGCCAAAGACAGGTGCCAGCCTTGCGGCTCCCCGGCGGGATGCGAGAAGCGCCCGGCGCCGCCTGCGCCGCCATCGGCACCGTTTGGAACGCATCCGTTACCTGATGGAGCAGCGCGGCATGATGTCGGTTTCGGATATACAGGCCATGTATGCCGCCGGTGGCTTCCAAAAATCGCCCTACCAGCTGCGCGCCGAGGCGCTGGACCGCCCACTCTCCAAGGAGGAAGCGGTTCGGGTGCTGATTCATCTTGCCCAGCGGCGCGGCTACAAGTCCAATAGCACCGCGGAGGCGGCGAAGGATGAAAAGGAGACAGGGAAGGTCAAGACCGCCATCGAGGAAAACCGCCGCTGCATGGCCGAGCACGGCTACCGCACAGTAGGCGAGATGATGTATCGGGATGAGCGGTTCTGGCAGAGCAATCCGGACGGCACACGCTACCAGCAGACTCGCAACAAGACAGACGATTATCGCTTTACCGTGGAGCGTTCGGCTATCGTGGACGAAGCAAAGCAGATATTCGCTGCGCAGAGAAAACTGGGTGCAGACTGGTCAAGTGAAGATTTGGAGGCTGCCTACCTTTCCATTTTAGAGGGACAACGAAGTTTCGACGAGGGGCCGGGCGGAGAAAGCCCGTTTCGCGGGGGCATCGGTGATAAGGTCGGTTTTTGTACCTTTGAGCCGGATCAGCAGAGGGCTGCAAAGGCGACCTATACATTCGAGTATTTTAAGCTATTGCAGGACTTGAACCGCATGCGCTTGACCGGCATGGGGATGCCGCCGGAGCCGTTGGATGATGAGCAGCGTGAAGTGCTGAAAAGCGCGGCGCTCCGTTCGGCATCGCTGAGCTATGGACAGATCCGCAAGAAGCTGAATCTGGATGACGATGTGTTCTTTAACGACCTCTATTATGGTGAGAAAACGAAAGAGGAAGCGGAGAAACGCAAGTGGCCGCAGATGCAGTCCTACCACAAAATGCGGACGGCGCTGGACAAGGTGGGCAAGGACACGATCGGCACCTTGACTGAGGAGCAGCTCAATGCCATTGCTACGATTTTAACGGAGTGCAAAAGCGACGCGAAGCGCATAGCGGCACTGCGGATGGCGGGTATTCCGGTGCAATTTGATGAAGCGTTGCTGCCGCTCTCATTTAGCAAATACGGAAGCCTTTCTGTTCAGGCAATGCAGAAACTTATCCCGTTGCTTGAGCAGGGAATGCGCTACGATGAGGCATGTACACAGATTTACGGCGATCATCGCGGGCTGCATTCAGAACAGCGGAAGAATCGGCTTTCCTTAACGGATATGGATGAAATCACAAATCCAGTAGTCCGCAGAGCAGTATCGCAGACCATCAAGGTTATCAATGCGATCGTCCGCACCTATGGTCCACCGGATGTGGTACGCATCGAATTGGCACGCGAGATGAGCCGAAACTTTGATGAACGCCGCAAGGCGGAAAAAAGGCAGGACGAGAATCGCGCAGCAAACGAGCGCGCAAAGGAGCAGATCGCAGAATACAAGGGAGACCATGCGACCGGCTTGGATATTGTCAAATTCAAACTCTATCAGGAACAGGATGGCGTATGTTTGTATTCCGGGAAAAATTTAGATCCTTCCCGACTCTTTGAACCGGGCTATGCGGACGTGGATCACATCGTCCCCTATAGCCGTTGTTTTGACGACAGCTATCAAAATAAGGTTCTGGTTCTGGCCAGTGAAAACCGGCAGAAGGGAAACCGCCTACCCTACGAATATTTTGGGTACGATGAAGTTCGCTGGCATGAATACGAAGTGCGGGTTGAAAATCTGATCCGTAACTACCGCAAACGGCAAAAATTGCTGAAAAGGCAGTTGAGCGAAGAGGAAAGCGCGGGATTTATCGACCGGAATCTCAAGGATACACAATACATTACTCGATCCATTTATAACCTCATTCGAAACAACCTTGTCTTTGCAGAATCAAACTACAAGAAGAGACCTGTCCAGACGGTCAACGGTGCGGTCACATCAATGCTCCGTAATCGCTGGGGCGTGCAGAAGATCCGTGAGGACGGAGACCTGCACCACTGTCTGGACGCTGCGGTAATTGCTGCAACCACCCCAGGATTGGTACAGCGATTGACCGAGCACAGCAAGCGGCGTGAGACTTTGGAAAAAGCGCCCGCGGGCTATGTTGATCCCGCTACAGGCGAACTTTTAGAACTGCCGCAGGAAGCGCGGCGCGATCTGTTCCCGAAGCCGTGGGAACGCTTCCGTCAGGAACTGGAGGCGCGTCTCGATCCCATCGACCCGCGGCATCAGATCGACCTGCTGAAGCTTGAGACGTACGAAAGCGACGAGGAGATCAAGCCTGTTTTTGCCTCCAGAATGCCAAATCATAAGGTGACTGGTGCGGCCCACGCCGAGACCATCCGCAGCAGCAAAGGCGGCGATGGCTTCACCGTGACGAAAACACCTCTGACGAATCTGAAGCTCAACAAATTCGGTGAAATCGAGGGGTATTATAATCCGGCAAGTGATACGCTGCTGTACAATGCGTTGCTGTCGCGTTTGAAAGACTTCGGCGGCGATGGCGCGAAGGCCTTTGCTCAGCCGTTTTATAAGCCCAAGAAGGACGGCACACCGGGTCCGCGAGTGGACAAGGTAAAAATCTGCGAAAAAGCCACGATCGGACTGCCTGTTCGAAACGGCATCGCGGCAAACGGCAGCATGATCCGCATTGATGTGTTCTATGTAGAGGACGACGGTTACTATTTTGTTCCCATCTATGTGGCGGATACGAAGAGAGAGAAACTGCCCAATAAGGCGGCTGTGGCAATGAAACCGTATAATTTATGGAAGGAAATGAAGGACGAAAACTTTGTCTTCTCTCTTTATCCAGGAGATTTGGTACGTATCCAGAGCCGCAAGGGAATCAAGTTGAATCTTGCCAAGGGCGGCACGGGAGAAAAGGAAATCGTTCGGCAGGATGGAATGTATTATTACCGGAGCGCAGGCATTGCGGTAGCACAGATCTTTGTGGAAACACATGATAGGCGATATTTGCAGCCGAGCTTAGGCATTAAGACCCTGCAATCCATCGAAAAATATCAGGTGGATGTATTAGGAAACTATCAAAAAGTAGATCTCCCCGAAAAACGGATGACATTTTCTAAGGAGGGTTGAGATGGAATATCGGAATATCTTTTTGGCGAACCCCGCGCGGCTCAGTGTACAGCGAGAGCAGCTGGTCATCGAACAGGCGGAAAAAATCACGGTTCCGTTGGAGGATATTTCGTCTGTTCTCATTGAGTCTCCGCAGGTCACGCTGCCCCGTTGTCGATCTCTATGTGACGCAGAATTTCTCCAAAGACGATGATGTGCTGACACCGCGGCAGAAAGCGGGGCTTTTCAATCTCACCAATTATCTCGTAAAGCAAGCGGGCAGACGATACAGGGTCATGCTGTCGATCGACCGGGTGTGTACGGCTTTGGCCAATAGCGTTACAGCGGGGGAGAATCTGCTGGAATTGCCGGAGCTGATCCCCTTGGAGCTGCATCAGTATGAATAGGCTTATGAGAATTTTGGTGATGTTCGATTTACCGGTCAAAACGAAGGCGGAACGCCGCAGCGCAACACAATTCCGCAACTTTCTTACAAGAGATGGGTACCACATGGTGCAGTATTCCGTCTATGCGCGTATTTGCAACGGCAGAGATTCGGTAGAAACACATAGGCGACGGATATTATCCGCACTTCCGTCAAAGGGTTCTGTACGGATGTTGGTCATCACAGAAAAGCAGTATGGTGCCATTGAACTGTTGGTAGGAAAACCAACGCCATACGATAAGCCGCAGCAATTTGAGCAGCTCATGATTTTTTAAAAAAATAAAGAACGGCTTCTTCGTGAAACCGTTCTTTATTTTTCGCTTTTTCCCCTTTTTTTGCCAGATAGCGAAGAGAAAAGTGCTTATTTTTTGTTCCCAATGCTTCGCCTATTATACCACTACGAGAGAAAACAGGGAACTACGACAAAACACTGAAAGCGCGTGGATACCTACGATTATACCACTACGAGAGAAAACAGGGAACTACGACCGGTAGGGAGCGAATATCTTCTTCGCCAGAATTATACCACTACGAGAGAAAACAGGGAACTACGACTACTGCCACCCGTCCGGCAGGCCGACCATGATTATACCACTACGAGAGAAAACAGGGAACTACGAC
>CDYT01015544.1_pt1 | contig 9756 bp, 12 predicted proteins | sample 557541 | NCBI WGS metagenome assembly CDYT01 (sample SAMEA3182060, study PRJEB8094) | gut metagenome | biome: human; feature: gut; material: Stool; isolation source: human stools | place: Canada | collected 2013-01-15
GCCAGGGCCAGCAGGTTGGAGGTGCTGGGGTCTGCCGTGCCCCGCTCCCACTTGCTGACCGCCTGGCGGCTGACCCCCAGGGACTCCGCCACGAACTCCTGGGTCATCTGGCACCGTATCCGGTGGGTCTTGATGGCCTCCCCCAGGGTGCGGCAGGTCTTCGCCTTTTCCCGCCGGGCCTCCCCGCCCCGCAGATACTTCCGCAGGGCCCGGATCACCAGGATCAGCAGATAGACGCCGCCCGCGAAAAGCGCCAGGCAGATGAGGAGCAGGGGAATCATAATGATCGATGCGAATGCCATGTGGAATTCCTCCTTCTGTTTTGGTGGCTCCAGCATACCGGAAGGGGGCGGTTGCGTCCACCAGCTATCGCGCAACTTTGCGTTGACCAACAGAGAATCCCGGCGGCCTGCTGAAAAAATGCCCCGGCGGCCATTAGCCGCCGGGGCAGATCGTTCAGTTTTCCGTCAGCACACCGGAGAGATCCACCGGCTTGCCGTCGTGCCACAGCCGTTCCAGGGAGTAGAACTCCCGGGCCTCGGCGGAGAACACGTGGACCACCACGCAGCCGTAGTCCAGCAGGACCCAGGTGCCGTCCCGGTAGCCCTCCCGGCGGAGGGGATCCTCCCCCGCCTGCTCCTTCATGGCCTTCTCCACCGCGCCGCACAGGGCGTTGATCTGGGTGTTGGAGGAGCCGGTGGCGATGACGAAATAGTCCGCCAGGGTGGTCTGCTCCGTGATCTCAATAGCGGCGATGTCGCCGCCCTTTTTTTCGTCCAGGGCCTTGGCCGCGATCAGGGCCAGTTCTTTCGGTGTCATGGACTCATCCTTTCTGATTTGTTGATGTCTCTGCGGCCTTTGCCGCTCAGTTCACGATGATGAACCCCTCGTCCGGGGCCTGGGGCTCGCCGCCGGCGGGCTCCTCCGTCGGGGCGGTCTCTCCGCCGGAGGGCTCCGGCGTCTCCGGGGCGGTCTGACCGCCCGCTCCGCTCTCCCCGCCGTCTGCGGAACCGCCGCCCACCTGGCCAATCACCTGTCCCGTGCCGGGGTCCAGGATCTGGCCGGTGGAGGGATCGATGATGCCGCCGGTCTCCGGGTCGATCTGCTGGCCGGTACCGGGCTCCCAGGTCCCCGTGCCGGGGTCCGTGGTCCCGCCCGGTTCCGGGGATACGGGCTCTCCGGTGCCGGGGGTCTCTCCTCCGGTCACCGGCTCCCCGGTATTGGGATCCGTGGCAATGGGATTGCCGTTTTCATCCACGGGCGGGGTCTCTTCCTCCTCCGGCTCCTGGGGCGCCCACTGGGCCTGCCAGTAAGACCTGGGATTGGCGGCGCTGGGGTCTTCCAGATGCCCGGTGGAGGAGCTGACGGAGCCGTCGGCGTTCACCGTCATCATATCCAGGTCGCTGCGGGTAAATACTTCCTTATAGGGGCTGAGCTTGGTGTTCACCAGCTCCAGCAGCTCACCGGCATTGGGAACTACATAGGACTGTTCGGAGTAGCGGCCGTTCTGCCGGCTGGTGGAAGCACTGTAGGCGTACTTGGGGGTATTGGGCATGGTGACGAACTCCACATCCTCCGCCTTCAGGCCGCCGGTAAAGGCCGCCTTGGCAAACCAGAGGATGTTCTGAAGGGTCAGGTCCGTCTCCACGTTCTCCCGGAACACCTCGGCAAACTGGTTGATCTTGGTGATGTTTTCGATCTTCAGCAGCTGCTCCACCATGGCCTTCAGGAAGGCCTGCTGGGTGCCGATCCGGCCGATGTCGCCATCCGCATAGCCGTTGGTGCCCTTTCTGAATCGCAGGACCTGCATGGCATCGTCCCCGGAGAGGAGCCGATAGCCCGCCTTCTGGTTGATATAGAGATTCTGCAGGGGATCGCTGTAGTACATATCCCGGGGCACGTCGAACCAGACGCCGCCCATGGCGTCCACGATCTGCCCCACGGCCTCCCACTCCACGATCACCTGAAAGTCCGGCTCAAAGCCCACCAGCTGGGAGATCTCCTTGTACAAAGCCTGGATGCCCCGTTCTCCTCCGCCGTAGTTATTGTAGACGCCGTTGATCTTCTTGATGTCCCAGGAGACGTTCACCATGGTGTCCCGGGGAATGGACATGACCGTTGCCTTCTGGTTGGTCACGTCATAGCTGGCCAGCAGCATGGTGTCCGTGTTGCCGCCGCCTCCCGTGTCCCGGCCCAGGATCAGGACGGTGTAATAGTCCTCACTCTTCCGCTCTCCGTCGCTGCGGGGCCGGACGCCCTCGCCCCAGTCGATCTCCTCCACCGCTTCGCCGGTCTCCGGATCCTCCGTCTGCTCTGCCTTTCCGGCATTGAGATCCGGCCGGACAAACAGGCTCTGCCAGGCCAGAACGCCGATCAGCGCCACCGCCAATACGGCGGCGGCCGCAATCAATCCCTTCTGGCCCCGCGTCAACCTGACGCGCTTCTGCTTTCCGTCCTGCTTCTTCCCACCTGTCTGGTCCGCCATCCTGCCACCTCTTTTTATCGATTTCGGTCCGTCAGTCCACTCAATTTACAATGACAAAGCCAGCATCCGGGGCCGCTGTGGAGCCGCCGGAGTCCCCGGTGCCGGCGGTCTGGCTGTCGCCGCCGGAGGTCCCCGCGCCGGGGTCCGTGGTCCCGCCGGTGCCGGGATCTGTGGTGCCGGGGGTCGTTCCGCCGGTACCCGGGTCCGTGGTGCCGGGGGTGGTCTCGCTGGTGCCGGGGTCCGTGGTACCCGTGCCCGGGGTGGTCTCTCCCGTACCAGGGCCTGTGGTGCCGGGGGTGGTCTCACCGGTGCCCGGGTCCGTGGTGCCGGGATCTGTGGTCTCTCCGCCGGTCACCGGCAAGCCGGTGTCCGGATCGATGGCATTGCCGTTCTCATCCACCGTGGGCGTCTCCTCCTCCGGCTGCTCCGGCGTGCTGGGCTTCGAGGGGCGCACCGGCGGCTGGGCCGCCCGGCTGTCCTCCACACGGCCGGTGGAGGAGCTGAGGGAGCCGTCGCTGTTCACGGACATGATGTCCAGGTCGCTGAGGGTGAACACCTTGGTGAAGGGGCTCAGCTGGTTGTTCACCAGGTCCAGCAGCTCATCTGCGATGGGTACCACATAGGACTGGTAGCTCTGATATGTCCGGCTCCACGCGGAGACATTTTTGTTGGGCATGGTGACGAACTCCACGTTCTCCATGGAGAGGCCGCCGAATACCGCCTTCTTGGCGAACCAGAGGATGTTCTGGAAGCTCAGATCCGTCTCCACATTGTCCTGGAACACCTGGATAAACTGCCGGATCTTGGTCACGTTCTCCAATTTCAGCAGCTGCTCCACCATGGCGGAGAGGAAGGCCTGCTGGGTCTTGATGCGGCCCAGGTCCCCGTCCGGATAGCCGTAGTGCATATCGTTGTCATGGCGGTAGCGGAGGACCTGCATGGCGTCGTCCCCGGAGAGGAGGCGGTAGCCCTTCTCCTGGTGGATGTGGAGGTCCTGATAGGGGTCGTCATAGTTCATATTCCGGGGCACATCGAACCAGACGCCGCCCATGGCGTCCACGATCTCGCCCACGGCGTCCCACTCCACCACCACCTGGTAGTCCGGCTCAAAGCCCACCAGCTGGGAGATCTCCTTGTAGAGGTACTGGATGCCCTCATCCCCGCCGCCGCCATAGTTGTACACGGCGTTGATGCGCTTGATGTCATAGGGGACGTTCACCATGGTGTCCCGGGGGATGGACATGACGGTGGCCTTCTGGTTGGTGACGTCGTAGCTGGCCAGCAACATGGTGTCCGTGTTGCCGCCGCCTCCCGTGTCCCGGCCCAGGATCAGCACTGTGTAGTAGTCCTCGCTCTTCCGCTCGCCGCCGCTGTGGGGCCGGTTGCCCTCGCCCCAGTCGATCTCCTCTGTTTCGGCGCCGTCCTCCAGGCCGGTGCCCGGCAGGTCCGGCCGGACGAACAGGCTCTGGCAGGCCACCACGGCGACCAGCACCACCGCCAGCACCGCCGCCACCGCGATCAGCAGCTTCTGCTGCCGGGTCAGGCGGCTGGGCCGCTTCTGCTTTTTGGGTCTTGTCTTTTTTGGCGTCCCACCCGCCAAATGCTTTCCGGTTTCTCTGTCCACGGTCTCTTCTATCCTTTCAATGCGTCCCGCGCCTCAATGGTGGCGTGGTGCACAGGGTTTCCCATGCTGGTCATCTCTTCGATGGTCATCTCCAGGCCCAGCAGCAGGCCCTCATCCAGGTCTTTATAACACACACTGCGCAATTTGTCTACACCCGGAAAATCCCGGGAGGGCTCGATATAGTCCGCCAGATAGATGATCTTCTCCAGCAGCGTCATGTGGGCGTGTCCGGTGGTGTGCCACCAGATGGCCCGATAGATCTCGTCATCCACGCCGAACACGTCCCGGGCGATGGCGGCGCCGGTCTTGGCGTGGAGGAGCTTCAGGGCTTTCTGCTCCAGCTCGTCCAGCTGGATGCCGTACCGGCGGCACAGGGCCAGCTGCTCCTCCATGTCCAGCTTTTTGGTGCAGTCGTGGAGCAGCGCGGCCACCCGGGCCTTCTCCACATCGGCGCCGTACCGCTCCGCCAGGCGGATGGCCTCCTGCTCCGTCCCCAGCACGTGGGGGATGCGCTTGTATTTCAGGTAGCTGAGGGCCACCGGCCGCAGCTGCCGGAAGGGCAGGTGCTTCAGATCCGCCCCCGTGCCGTAGAGGCCCTCCCGCAGGATGTAGCCGTACACCGCCGGCGGCAGGAGGTTCGCCCCCTCTCCCCTGGCCAGCAGGGCCCGCAGTTCCGTGGAGGACACGTCCACCACGCCGGGGATGGTCAGCGTGAAGATCCGGGCCTGGGGATACGTCCGGTACAAGTAGTCCCGCTGGGCGGAGAACAGCTCCTCCGTGTCCGCCTCCGTCCGGCCGAAGGCGGCGATCCCCGCCAGGGACAGGATCTCCTCCGGCGTGTGCCAGGCCTGGAGGGTCAGGAACATATCCGTCCCCATCAGCAGCCACAGCTCGTCCTCCGGATACTGCTCCCGCAGCGCCTTCAGGGTGTCGGAGGTATAGCTCCGCCCCTCCCGCTTCAGCTCCACGTCCAGGACCCGGACCTTGTCCCCCAGACCCAGCTGCTCCGCCGCCAGGCGGGTCATCTCCAGCCGCTGCTCCGGGGTGGGGCTGCCCGCCGGCAGCGCCTTGTGGGGCGGCTCCCGGTCCGGCACCACCAGCAGCAGATCCAGCTTCAGCAGTTCAAATACCGCCCGGGCCGCTGTCACATGGCCCAGGTGAGGCGGGTTGAAGGTCCCGCCGTATACGCCGATTTTCATATGCGCTCCTTCTTTTCCGTATCTGTTTGCTCCCCCGGGCGGAGATCCAGCACCATCTCCTCCTCAGCCGCAAAGCCGTACCGCCGGTACAGGGGCCTGCCCATGTCGGTGGCGTGGAGGGAGACGGACAGGCACCCCCGCTCCCGGGCCGCCGCCGTCAGCAGGTCCAGCACCCGCCGGGCGATCCCCCGGCCCCGGAAATCCGGGTCCGTCCAGATGTTCATGACATAGCCGGACCGCCCCGTCGGGTTGCCGTAAGAGGGCATCTCCCGGCGGAAGTCCAGTCCTCCGGTGGCCACCAGACGATCCCCCGCCATGACCAGAACGGCAGTGTGGGCGCCGGCTGGCAGCGCCCGGCGGTAGTAGTCCCGGACGGAAGTCTCCAGCTCCGGCGGCAGAGGCGCCCGCTCCGGCAGACCCCGGTAGGTCCGGATGGCCCGGAGGCGGCTGTGTGTCAGCAGCTCCAGATCCGCGAGATCCGCCATGCGGAAGATCAGCTCGTCCATGGTGCCCCTCCCGCAATCACTGGGGGCGTTTTTTCCCCGGCTTCACCAGCTGGATCCGCTTCTCCCTGGGCTTGGAGTGGCTCTCCCGGTACAGCACGAACTTGGAGCCGATGACCTGCACCACCTCGCTGCGGGTGGCCCGGGCCAGCTCCTCCGCCGCGGCGCGGGCGTCGTAGTCGATGTTGTTGTCCAGCACCCGGCCCTTGATGAGCTCCCGGGCCTCCAGGGCGTCGTCCGCCTGCTTGATGAGGTTCTCCCCGATGCCGTCCTTGCCGATCTGGAGGATGGTGTCCAGGCTGTTGGCCAGGCTCCGCAGCTGGGCCCTCTGTTTGCTTGTCAGTTCCATACGATTCCTTTCCCGGGCCCGGCCGGGCCCAGTTGTCTTTTATCTGACGCCCCCTGCGGCCGCAGGGGGCAGTCCGTTTTTCTCTCAATAAAATAGACGTTATTTTTTCAAATAAGTTGCCAGTTTTTCAGAAAATGCCCGCAGGGCCCGGCCCCGGTGGGAGATGGCACTCTTCTCCGCCGCCGTCAGCTGGCCGAAGGTTTTGCCCCTCTCCGGCACCAGAAACACCGGGTCATAGCCAAAGCCCCCCGTCCCCATGGGGGCGAAGGCGATAGCACCGTCGCAGCGGCCCTCCGCCGTCAGCTCGTCGCCGTTGGGAAACGCGCAGGCGATGGCGCAGGCGAAGTGGGCCGCCCGGGTGGTCTGCCCCCGCATGTTCTGTAGCAGCAGGGTGTACCGGCCCTTGTCGTCCAGGCCCTCCCCCCCGTAGCGGGCGGAGTAGACGCCGGGGCCGCCGTTGAGGGCGTCCACGCACAGGCCGGAGTCGTCCGCGATGGCGGGCAGCCCGCTGGCCGCGCAGATGGCCCTGGCCTTCAGCATGGCGTTTTCGGCAAAGGTGGCGCCGGTCTCCTCCACGTCCACGGTGACGCCCACATCCGCGGGGCTCACCACTTCCACCCCCAGGCCGGAGAGGATCTCCCCCATCTCTTTCAGCTTGCCGGGATTATGGGTGGCCAATACGAACTTCATACGGTTTCCTCCTGTTCTGCCGCCTGATCCAGGCGCTTGTTCCGCACGGTCAGCACCAGGTCGGTGGTGACCATGGCAATGTCCAGAATGTAAAATGCCGCCACGTATGTCACGTTCCCGCTGATGAACTTCCCCGCCAGCCCGCAGAGGTAGCCCACGATGATGCACACCTCGAACCACAGGCTCTTGCCCTTGGCGGTGCGGGAGCGGAGGGACTTGGCGATGTTGAACGGCCAGGACAGGCCGAAGCAGATCAGCATGATCATCTCGAATACCTGTGCCATAGAACCCCTCCCTTTCAGCCCGCAGCCTTACCGCTTCAAAATCTCCCGCTGGACGGCCAGCAGCTCCCGGTTGCCCTTGGCGCACAGGCGCACCAGATCCTGCTGCTCCTGGGCCGTGAAGGCCCGGCCCTCCCCGGTGCCCTGGAGCTCGATGATCTCCCCCAGCTCGTTCATCACGCAGTTGAGATCCACCTGTGCCCGGCTGTCCTCGCTGTACTGCAAATCCAGCATGAGCTGCTCGTCCACGATGCCGGCGGACACGCCGGTGACGAAGTGCCGGATGGGATCGGAGTCCAGCACGCCCTCCTCCACCAGCTTCCGGCAGGCCAGGGCCAGGGCCACGAAGCCGCCGGTAACGGAGGCGGTGCGGGTGCCCCCATCCCCCTGGAGCACGTCGCAGTCGATGGTGATGGTGTGCTCCCCCAGCTTGTTCATGTCCACGGCGGCCCGGAGGGACCGGCCCACCAGCCGCTGGATCTCCGCGCTGCGGGGGGAGAGCTTCAATTTGGAGATGTCCCGGCGGCTCCGCTCCCGGTTGGCCCGGGGCAGCATGGAGTACTCCGCCGTCACCCAGCCGGCGCCCTCCGGCACGTGGGGCGGCACCTTGTCCTCCACGCTGGCGCAGCAGAGGACCATGGTGTCGCCGCACTGGATGAGGCAGCTGCCCTCCGCGAATTTCACAAAGTCAGGGGTGATGGTGACGGGGCGCAGTTCGTCAAAGGTCCGTCCGTCCTGTCTGGTCATGGTTCACATCTTCTTTCCTGAAAAGTTCATCCATGGGGATGGCTGGGCAGATGCGCCCCCCATTTTCTTTTTGAGACATCAAAAAGAAAATGCGCCGCGCCCGGTGGAAAAGAAAAAATGTTCGGCGGGTCGGTCTGCGCCAGCGCAGACCTCCTGCCGCCAGCGGGGGATGGTTGACTGTCCCTCGTAGAAGTCAGGGATGGAAACGCGGTGCCCTTGGGAATCCTTTGGCCCGGGGAAGGCCCGGATACCCCCTGCTTCTCTTTCCGCTGCCGCTGGCCTGGAGGTCAGCGGGAGCCGGCGCAGCGGGCCGATGAGGGCATCGGCCCCTACGGCAAAGGATGAGGGTCTTGCGGACACCCGTAGGGGCGGATGCCCTCATCCGCCCGTTGGCACACCCCACAACCGCTCGGGCAGCGCGCAGCGGTCTCCCGCCGATTACAGCTCGCCTCTCGCGGCCCGCTCCAGTTCCTCTCCGTTTTGCTGTTCCAAAGAGACAATCAGCTTTTGACAGGCGGCGCAGTACAACGCCGGGCAGGCCTTTGTCAGCCTGGAGACCGGGATGCGGAAATCGCCCATGTCCTCCCGGAGGCGCAGCATCCGCGTCTCCTTTACAAAAGCGAGCATTCCGCCGCCGGTCTGCAAAAACCCATCCTCCATGGGCTGCCCGCAATAGGGGCAGGCCGCTCTATTCATATAATGGCCTCCACGTAGTCCTTCGCGTCAAAGGGCTTCAGATCGTCCAGCCCCTCGCCCACGCCGGCCAGCTTCACCGGCACCCCCAGCTCCTTGGCGATGGCAATGACGATGCCGCCCTTGGCGGTGCCGTCCAGCTTCGTCAGCACGATGCCGGTGAGGCCGGCGGTCTCCTTGAAGGTCCTGGCCTGGATCAGGCCGTTCTGGCCGGTGGTGGCGTCCAGCACCAGCAGCGTCTCCCGGGCGGCGCCGGGGCACTCCCGGTCGATGATCTTGGAGAGCTTGCTGAGCTCCGCCATCAGGTTGGCCTTGTTGTGGAGGCGGCCGGCGGTGTCGCACAGCACCACGTCCACGCCCCGGGCCTTGGCGGCCTGGAGGGCGTCAAACAGCACGGCGCCGGGGTCGGCCCCCTCGTGCTGGCGGACGATCTCGCAGCCGGATCGCTCCGCCCAGATCTGCAGCTGGTCCGCCGCAGCGGCCCGGAAGGTGTCCGCCGCGCACAGCAGCACCCGCTTGCCCTGGCCCTTCAGCTGATGGGCCAGCTTGCCGATGGAGGTGGTCTTTCCCACGCCGTTGACGCCGATGAACAGCACCACGGAGGGCTGCGTGGAGAGATCCAGGGCCGTGTCCCCCACGTCCATCTCTTCTGCCAGGATGTCCCGGAGGGCGGCCTTGACCTCCTCCTGGCCCTGGAGCTTCTCCTTCCGCACCCGGGTGCGGAGCTTCTCCACCGCGTCCAGGGCCGTGTCCATGCCCAGGTCCGCCAGGATCAGCGTCTCCTCCAGCTCCTCGAAAAAGGCCTCGTCCGCCTCGGAGAAGCCGGAGAACAGGTTCGTGGTGATTTTTTTCAGTTTGTCAAAAAAGCCCATGGTCTCTCACTCCACTTTCTTGCCGCAGTAGGGGCAGGTCTTGTCCGGGCGGAGTTCCCGGACCGGCTTTCCGCAATGGGGGCAGCGCAGCAGCAGCCACACCAGCCCCAGGTCCAGCAGAAAGATCAGCAGTCCCGCGTAGGTCATCCATCCTCCCCGGAAGAGCAGGATGCCCGCCAGCAGGCCCACCCAGATGATCAGCATCTGTTTATGCTTGCGCTTCATGGATCGTCTCCTTACTTGATGTTCAATTCCTTCGCCATGTCGTTTAAGTTGATGGTCAGGATCTTGCTCACGCCCTGCTCCTGCATGG
>CDYT01001747.1_pt1 | contig 9693 bp, 9 predicted proteins | sample 557541 | NCBI WGS metagenome assembly CDYT01 (sample SAMEA3182060, study PRJEB8094) | gut metagenome | biome: human; feature: gut; material: Stool; isolation source: human stools | place: Canada | collected 2013-01-15
AACTTCACCAAGCTCAACACCAGCGAGGGCCACCCCGCCCGCGAGTGGTCGGACACGTTCTATCTGACCGAGGACAGCAGCATCCTCCTGCGCACGCAGACCTCCCCGATGCAGGTGCGCGCCATGGAGAGCAAGCCGCTGCCGATCCGCATGGTCGCCCCCGGCCGCGTCTACCGCAAGGATGAGGTGGACGCCACGCACTCGCCCATGTTCCACCAGATCGAGGGCATGGTCATCGACAAGGGCGTCACGATGGCGGACCTGAAGGGCACGCTCAACACGCTCGTGAAAAAGCTCTACGGTGAGAACACCGTCACCCGCTTCCGTCCGCACCACTTCCCGTTCACAGAGCCGAGCTGCGAGATGGACGTGCAGTGCCACAAGTGCGGCGGCAAGGGCTGCCCCACCTGCAAGGGTGAGGGCTGGATCGAGATCCTCGGCGCCGGCATGATCCATCCGAAGGTGCTCGAGGGCTGCGGCATCGACACGGACGTCTACTCCGGCTGGGCCTTCGGCATGGGCCTGGAGCGTCTGGCGATGCGCCGGTTCAAGATCAGCGACCTGCGTCTGATCTTCGAAAACGACGTGCGCTTCCTGCAGCAGTTCTGAGAAAGGAGAGGCTACCATGATTTTAAGCAGAAAATGGCTCAATGAATTCGTAGACTGCTCGGCCTGGGCCGACCACGACTTTTCCGAGGCAATGACCCTCTCCGGCTCCAAAGTGGAGACGTTCACGGACCTGCACAAGAACATTCAGAATGTTGTCGCGGGCCGCATCGTGGAGATGGTGCGCCACACGAACTCCGACCATATGTGGGTCTGCCAGGTCGATGTCGGCGGCAGCGAACCGCTGCAGATCGTGACCGGCGCGCAGAACCAGAAGGTCGGCGACATGGTGCCCGTCGCGCTCGACGGCTCGCTCCTGCCCGACGGCAAGGAGATCCATGCCGGTATGCTGCGCGGTGAGCTCTCCAACGGCATGATGTGCTCGCTCAAGGAGCTCGGCCTGACGCTGCATGACTACCCCTATGCCATCGAGGATGGCCTGTGGGTCATGCAGGAGGACGGCGTGAAGCCTGGCGACGACATTGCCGCCGTCATCGGCATGGACGACCACGTGGTCGAGTTTGAAATCACGCCGAACCGCCCGGACTGCCTGTCCGTGATTGGTCTGGCGCGCGAGGCCGCCGTGACGTTTGACAAGCCCCTCCGCCTGCACACGCCCGACGTCCCCGGCAGCGGCGAGGACATCCACGACCACGTCAGCATCCGCATCGACGATCCGGCGCTCTGCCCGCGCTACACCGCGCGCATGGTGCGCAACGTCAAGATCGCGCCGTCCCCGGCGTGGATGCGCGAGCGTCTGCGCAACAGCGGCGTGCGCCCGATCAACAACATCGTTGACATTACCAACTACGTCATGCTCGAATACGGCCAGCCCATGCACGCGTTCGACTTCTCGTGCATCGGCGGCAAGCAGATCATCGTGCGCACCGCACGCGAGGGTGAAACCATCCAGACGCTCGACGGCAACGCGCGTAAGCTCACGCCGAACATGCTGTGCATCTGCGACGAGGAAAAGCCCGTCGCGGTGGCCGGCGTCATGGGCGGCGCCAACTCCGAGATCGTTGGCGACACGGCCATGGTCGTCTTTGAGGGCGCAAACTTCAACGGTACGAGCATCCGCCGCACGGCTGCCGCGCTCGGTATGCGCACGGAGGCCTCCGGCCGCTTCGAGAAGGGCCTCGACCCGATGAACACCGTCGCGGCCGTTGACCGCGCGTGCGAACTCGTGGAGCTGCTCGGCTGCGGCGAGGTGATGCGCGGCACCATCGACGTGCTGCCCGAGCCCATCGTGCCCAAGACCGTGAAGCTCGAGCCGGACAAGGTCAACGGCCTGCTCGGCACGGACGTGTCCGAGGCGGAGATGCGCCGCATCCTGCTCGCGCTCGGCTTCGAGCTCGACGGCGACACGATCATCGTCCCGTCCTGGCGCGGCGACGTGGAGCACTACTCCGACATCGCCGAAGAGATCGCCCGCTTCTACGGCTACAACAACATCCCCTGCACGCTCATGCGCGGCCAGACCACCAGCGGCGGCTACACCGACGCGCAGAAGGCGGAGCGCAGCATCGGCACCATGGCCCGCGCGCTCGGCTACAGCGAGATCATCACCTACTCGTTCATCAGCCCGTCGTACTATGACAAGATCCGCCTGCCGGCGGACTCCCCGCTGCGCGACTCCATGAAGATCCTAAACCCCCTCGGCGAGGACACCTCCATCATGCGTACGACCATCCTGCCGTCCATGCTCGAGATCCTCACGCGCAACTATAACTACCGCAACAAGGCCGTGCGTCTCTACGAGATCGGCAAGGTCTACTTCGCCCGCCCGGACGGCATGGCCGACGAGCCGAAGCTGCTGTGCCTCGGCGGCTACGGCGGCGGCATGGACTTCTTCCAGCTCAAGGGCGCGGTCGAGCGCATCCTCGCCGGTCTGCGCATCACGGACGTGACGTTTGAGGCGGAGCACGACAATCCGTCCTATCACCCCGGCCGCTGCGCGAAGGTCTATGCCGGCGGCAAGCTGCTGGGCGTGCTCGGCCAGATCCATCCACTCGCCGCGGAGAACTACGGCGTGGACGCGGAGCTCTACACGGCGGAGCTGTGGCTCGGCGAACTGCTCGCCGCCCGCGGCGCGACCCCGGTCTATACGCCGCTGCCGCGCTTCCCGGCCGTGACGCGCGACATCGCCATCGTCTGCGCCGCCGATATCCCGGTCGCCAAGCTCTCGGCGTGCATCCTCGCCGCCGGTGGGCAGTACCTCAAGGGCTGCGAGCTGTTCGACGTGTACACCGGCGCGCCGATCCCGGTCGGCTACAAGAGCGTTGCCTTCTCGCTGACGCTGCGCGCCGACGACCAGACGCTCACCGACGACCACGCCGAGGAGACCATGCAGAGCGTTCTCAAGGCGCTCAAGGAGACTTTCAACGCGACCATCCGCTGAGCGGCGTCGAGATTTGGAATATTTTAAGAAATATTTCAGAACTTTTTTTGAAAACAGTTGGGAAATTGACTTTACAGTCTTGTGTTTTTTGGTATAATGAACACAAGAACTTGTGTAAGGGAGGGCTTCGCATGGAAGACGCAACCAGACGGTTTAATGCGATCGACAACAAAACAGAAATGAAGGAGATCCTCACTTCCGTGTATCATTCCCTTGTTGTCAAAGGGTACAACCCCATCAACCAGCTCGTCGGCTACATCCTCTCAGAGGATCCGACGTATATCACCAACTACAACAACGCCCGCAGTCTCATCTGCCGCCTTGACCGCGATGAGCTGCTGCAGGAGCTGCTGACCAGCTATCTGGACAAATAAGCAGCGCACGAAACGGAAAAAGCCTCTGCCGGCCGGCAGAGGCTTTTTCTATACACAGATAACGCATCCGCACGCACCAGACGCGCAACCGCAGCTCTTTCGATTGCGATGAGGCTGGTGTCCGTCTCATAGCGCGCGTCATGATGAGATCGAGCGCCGACTGCGCGCCGGTGGGCACCAGCTCCGTTCCGGTGATGACCGCGACGGTTTTCCCGTCCTGCACACAGGATTCCACCTGCATAGCGAATTCTCTCCTTGCATTGTGGGATAAAAAAACGCCCTTGTCATGGACAAGGGCGTTTCTGTTGGCAGCGGAAGAAGGATTCGAACCCTCACAAACGGAGTCAGAGTCCGGTGTGCTACCATTACACAATTCCGCTACGAACAAATGATATTATACAGATATTTTTGGATTTGTCAACCCTCTTGTCGCATATTTTTCACAAGAGGAAAAATACTTTTTCCGGCCCTGCCCGCGTGCGCGGGCAGGGCCGGAAGAACGCGCTCAGCGGTCGAGGATCTTCCCGTCGATCGAGATCGTGACGACCTGCCATGGCAGGAACTTTCCGCTCGCGCGCAGCGCCTCCCGCGCCGCGTGCTCGAGTCCGCCGCAGCACGGCACCTCCATGCGCACGATGGTCACGCTCTGAATGTCGTTGCCCCGGATGATCTCCGTGAGCTTGTCGGTGTAATCCACCGCATCGAGCTTCGGGCAGCCGATGAGCGTGATCTTCCCTTTCATGAACTCACTGTGCATGTTCGCGTAGGCATACGCCGTGCAGTCGGCCGCAATGAGCAGCTTCGCGCCCTGAAAATACGGCGCGTTGACCGGCACGAGCTTGATCTGGCACGGCCACTGGCCGAGCTGCGACGGCTGTGCCGCCGGCGTCGCTGCCGCGGCCGGCTCTTCACGCTGGAAGCGGTGCATCTGGTGGCCGGGGCAGCCGCCGGCGTGCGCGGCATGTGCGGCCTGCACCTGCTTTTTGCGCTTGTTGGCCTGCACGGCCGCCTCGTCATACGCCGCCGCTTCGCGCTCGACAAAATGGATGGCATCCATCGGGCAGGCGGGCAGGCAGTCGCCGAAACCATCGCAGTAATCGTCGCGCAGGAGCTTGGCCTTGCCGTTCACGATGCCGATAGCCCCCTCGTGGCAGGCCGTCGCGCACGCGCCGCAGCCGTTGCACTTTTCTTCGTCAATATGGATGATCTTACGGATCATAATATCCCTTCCCTTTCCAAAAATCGTCCGGGCCCCCGCCCGGCGGTCTTGACTTTCTGTGCATAAGATAGCATAATAAGACCCACAAATCCGTTGTCAGAACAACAAATGGAGCAAAAAAATGAACATCATGCTATCCAACACGCGCCTCTTTCGCGGCATTGGCAGCGATGAACTGCCGCTGCTGCTGCAATGTCTCGGCGCGGCACAAAAGCATTACGACCGGGGCGAGACCATTCTCGCCGAGGGCGCGCCGACCGAGCAGCTCGGCATGGTGCTCACCGGCATGGCCATGATCGGCTACGACGACGTCTGGGGCAGCCACAGTCTGCTCGGCCACGTCGGCCCGGGCGAAGTGTTTGCCGAGCCCTATGCCTGCATCCCGGGCGAGCCGCTGCTCATCAGCGTGACCGCTTCGGAGGACACCGAGGTGCTGTTTTTGAACATCGGCAAGGTGCTCACGACGTGCACAAACGCCTGCCCATTTCACGCCAAGCTCATTCAAAACCTGCTGACCGTGTGCGCGGCCAAGAACCTGCAGCTCTCGCAGCGCATCCTGCACACAACGCCGAAGGGCATCCGCGCCCGGCTCATGTCGTACTTTTCCGAGTGCGTCAAGCGCGCCGGACAGTACAACTTTGACATTCCCTACAACCGCCAGCAGCTGGCCGACTATCTGGGCGTGGACCGCAGCGCCATGTGCAGCGAGCTGTCGCGGATGCAGCGCGAGGGGCTGCTGACCTACCACAAGAACCATTTTTCCGTGCACGAAGCACTGGAGTAAATCGACGAAAGGCGGACACAACATGACGAGAGAAGAATACGCAAAGCGGATGAAAAAGCACCCCGACTGGGCCCCCGGCCGGGACGCGATCGAGGCGGCCTTTGCCAGGCGCTACCCCAAAACGGAGCCGGTGTGCTTCGAGAGCGAGCTGCACGACCGCGCGGCCTTCGGCGGCGACGAGTATCTCGACGGCTTCGCCGTCTACGACACGGGCAAGGGCTATCAGCACATCGTCACCTACGGCATGAGCGAGCTGTACCCGAGCATGGCGGCCTTCGGCGCCGAGTACAGCAAATGGGGCTATGAAATGACCATGAAGGTGCGCGAGAGCTATGCCGAGACCGGCACGTGGGCGCTCGACCTGCTGGCCCAGCTGGCGCGCTACACGTATCAGACCGGCAATTTCTTCGAGCCGGGCGCGTACATCCCCGGCGGCGGCAGCTCCTTGCACCCGGAGCTGAACTCGGCCATCACGGGGCTGGCCATCGTCAGCGACTCGACCGTCGCCCCGATCGAGACGGTGCACGGAAAAGTTGCGTTTTTGCAGCTCGTCGGTCTCACACAGCCGGAGCTGGACGCGCTCGCGCGCGACCCGGATGCGCTGGACGGCATTCTCGAGCGGATGCGCGCGGACGATCCCGAGCTGGTGCTCGACATGCGCAGAACGAAGTCCTACGTATAAAAGCAGCCGCACCGTGGCCTCACGGTGCGGCTGTTTGGTTATCTTGCTTTGAATCAGTTGCCTTTCTTCGCGATCAGCTCCGCGCAGGCTTCGCCGAGGATGCGGATGCCCTTTTCGATGACCTCGTCGCTGCTGTTGGAGTAATTGATGCGGAACGTGCTGACGTTGCGTTCCTTTTCATAGAACGGGTCGCCCGGGCAGATGGCAACGCCCCTGGCGAGCGCGACGCGGTAAAGGTCGACCGCGGACATGCCGTTCGGCAGCTTGGCCCACAGGAACATGCCGCCCTCCGTCGGCGTGAACTCCACGCCCTCCGGGAGATACTTGCGCATGCAGTCCATCATCAGCTCCGCTTTGTGCTTGTAGAGCACCTTCGTCTTCTCGATGTGCGCGTCAATGTCGTTGTCAGCGAGGTACTGCGCCAGAACGAGCTGCGAGAAGATGTTGGTGTGCAGGTCGGCGGTCGCCTTGTAGCTCAGGAGCTTTTCGCGCAGCGCCTTGTTGCGCACGCACACCCAGCCGATGCGCATACCGGGGGCAACGATCTTGGAAAACGTGCCGAGCATGCAGCACTGCTCGCCCAGCTCCTTGCCGAAGCTGTCGGTCGCGGTGCCGGAAAAGCGCAGCTCACGGTACGGGTTGTCCTCCAGCACGACGATGTCCGTGCCCTTGAAGATCTCCACAACGCGGTCATGCACTTCCTTGCTGTAGCTCAGGCCGGTGGGGTTCTGGAAGTTCGGGATGACGTAGGCAAATTTCACGTCCGGGTTGGCCTGCACGGTCGCTGCCAGCTCGTCGCAGTCGATGCCGTCGGGGTTGATGGTCACGGGCAGGACCTCGGGATCGAAGAAGTGGAACGACTGCAGCGCGACGAGATAGGTCGGGTTCTCGACGATGATCTTGTCGCCGGGGTCGAGCATGCACGCGCCGATCATCGTCAGCACCTGCTGCGAGCCGTTGGTGATGATGATGTCGTCGGCCGTCACACCGTAAACGCCCATCGTCTCATAGCGCTTTGCGACCCACTCGCGCAGCGGCAGATAGCCCTGCGTGCCGCTGTACTGCAGCGCCATGACGCCGTTTTTCTCCAGCACTTTGTGCGTAGCCTTGTCCATCGCCTCGACCGGGAACGAGACCGGGTTCGGCAGACCGCCCGCGAAAGAGATCAGGTCAGGCGACGCCGCTGCCGCAAGAATGCTTGCCGTAAACTCGCCCTGAAAGTCGGGACGCAGGATTTTGGTGGAAAGTCTGGGATTCATAATGATTTCTCCTTTCATGGGCACTTGTAGTGGTCTGTGTATTCGACAGGCAAGCCCTCATAGTGTGTCGATTATAGCGCACACGATCGCCGGATTACAAGGCATACCGGAAAAATCTGCGTTCTAACGGAAAGGCGCGCGCATGCAAAGCGAAGTTCTGTATAGAACGCTCATTCGCGCTTACCGTTATGCGTCAAATATGCGTCATTTCTGCATTTTGCAACCATATGACGCTAGAATTTCGCCAATACTTCGTCACGGAGGGACGACAAAATGAAGGACAACCTGAGCCGATACACACTGCGCATCGACCAGACGCTATTGGATAAGCTCGGCTACATCGCGGAATACGAGGGCCGGGCAAAAAACCGCGAACTCGAGCAGATGATCAAAATTCAGTTCTGTTTCGGCTGTACGAATTCCCGCCGCAGAATCGCTCCGCAGCGGGGATTTGTTATAAGCTGAAACAGCCGAAAGCCCCTGATCTCAAGCGGTTTTCAGGCATGAAAAAAGTCCACCGTGATCCAAAATCACGGTGGACTCATGGCGGAGAGTAAGGGATTCGAACCCCTGTGGCGTTGCCGCCTAACGGTTTTCAAGACCGCCCCGTTATGACCGCTTCGGTAACTCTCCAGATATGCAGATAGAGAAACAAGACGCCGAAATCGGCGTCTTGTCTTTTGGCGGAGAAGGAGGGATTTGAACCCTCGCGCCGCTTATCACAGCCTACTCCCTTAGCAGGGGAGCCCCTTCGGCCACTTGGGTACTTCTCCAAGCCGAATTCCATTTCCAATATGGACGCGCGCCAGCGCGCTGCATTATAGTAGCATATTCGGCAGCGGATGTCAACTTGTTTTTTGGTTGACACCGCGCGCAAAATGCGTTATAAGTGTGCCAGAACAAAGGAGATACGTCTATGCACTACACATCTGTACTTTTTGACCTCGACGGCACGCTGCTCGACACGCTCGGCGACCTGACCGCCGCCATGAACCGCACGCTCACCCGCCACGGTCTGCCGGAGCGCACGCGGCAGCAGATGCGCACCGCGCTCGGCAACGGGGCGCGGCGGCTGATGGAGCTGTCCGTCCCGTCGGGCACGGACAGCGCGCTGTTCGAGACGCTGCTGGCGGAATACAACGCCGACTATGCCGCCCACTGCCGCATTGAGACCGCCCCCTCCCCCGGCGTCGCCGCGCTGCTACGCACGCTGCGCACGCAGGGGCGCAAGCTCGCCATCGTGTCCAACAAGCCGGACGAGGCCGTGCGCACACTGCGTGCGGATTTCTTCGCCGACGCAGTCCAGATCGCTGTCGGCGAGACGGCAGCCATCCGGCGCAAGCCGGCGCCGGACATGCTGCTGGCCGCCATGGAACAGCTCGGCGCTGACCCTGGCAAGACGGTCTTTGTCGGCGATTCCGAGGTCGATATTGCCACGGCGCGCGCAGCAGATCTGCCGTGCATCAGCGTACTGTGGGGCTTTCGTGACCGGGACGTCCTCGAGCGCGCCGGCGCGCAGCAGTTCGCCGCCGACATCGCGCAGCTGCAGGCGCTTCTGGGCTGAAAAAATCCGCTGGGATCAACCAGCGGATTTTTTATGCCATCCTGCGGCGCAGAAACTTCAGCTTTGTCTCCGAGATGAGGATGGCAACGAGGATCAGCGCGAAGCCGACGATCACGCGCGGCTCCAGATGCTCGTGATAGAACGCAACGGAAAACAGCGTGCCGAACACGCTCTCGAGCGTGAGCAGCAGCGCCGCCGTCGTGGGCGGGGTGTACTTCTGCCCAAACGTCTGGAGCAGGAAGCACAGGCCGGTGCACATGACGCACAGGTAGCCAAGACGCAGCCACACATCCGCCGGGATCTCCTCCGGCGCAGGCGCGGCGAACGGCGCCGTGACCCAGCTGAGCACGGCTGCCACAGCAAACTGCACGAACGAGAGCAGCACCGGGCTGCGCCCTCTGGCCGCACTGGCGGTGGCGATGATGTGCAGCGCGTAAAACACGCCGCTGAGGATCGTCAGCCCCTCGCCGCGGCCGATGCGCAGGTCGCTCTGCAGGGACACGAGCCCCATGCCGCACAGGCACAAAAGCGCCGCCGCGAGGTTGTACCGGTCCGGCCGCCGCTTATGGATCAGCCACCAGAAAAACGGCACGAACACGCAGTACGTCGCCGCGAGAAAGGCGTTTTTCCCCGGCGTGGTGTGCACGAGGCCATACGTCTGAATGGTGTAGGCCAGGTACAGGCACACGCCCATGCACGCCCCACCGGTGAGATAGCCGCGGTCGAGCCGGCGCAGGCTCCGGATACCGATGAGCGCCATGAGCATGGCCGCACCGGAAAAGCGGATGGCCAGCAGCCACAGCG
>CDYT01020815.1_pt1 | contig 9688 bp, 9 predicted proteins | sample 557541 | NCBI WGS metagenome assembly CDYT01 (sample SAMEA3182060, study PRJEB8094) | gut metagenome | biome: human; feature: gut; material: Stool; isolation source: human stools | place: Canada | collected 2013-01-15
TCCGCCGCGCACAGCAGCACCCGCTTGCCCTGGCCCTTCAGCTGATGGGCCAGCTTGCCGATGGAGGTGGTCTTTCCCACGCCGTTGACGCCGATGAACAGCACCACGGAGGGCTGCGTGGAGAGATCCAGGGCCGTGTCCCCCACGTCCATCTCTTCTGCCAGGATGTCCCGGAGGGCGGCCTTGACCTCCTCCTGGCCCTGGAGCTTCTCCTTCCGCACCCGGGTGCGGAGCTTCTCCACCGCGTCCAGGGCCGTGTCCATGCCCAGGTCCGCCAGGATCAGCGTCTCCTCCAGCTCCTCGAAAAAGGCCTCGTCCGCCTCGGAGAAGCCGGAGAACAGGTTCGTGGTGATTTTTTTCAGTTTGTCAAAAAAGCCCATGGTCTCTCACTCCACTTTCTTGCCGCAGTAGGGGCAGGTCTTGTCCGGGCGGAGTTCCCGGACCGGCTTTCCGCAATGGGGGCAGCGCAGCAGCAGCCACACCAGCCCCAGGTCCAGCAGAAAGATCAGCAGTCCCGCGTAGGTCATCCATCCTCCCCGGAAGAGCAGGATGCCCGCCAGCAGGCCCACCCAGATGATCAGCATCTGTTTATGCTTGCGCTTCATGGATCGTCTCCTTACTTGATGTTCAATTCCTTCGCCATGTCGTTTAAGTTGATGGTCAGGATCTTGCTCACGCCCTGCTCCTGCATGGCGGCGTCGTCGCAAGCTCCGCATCCCTCGTTCCGGCCTCCCGGCCGGAACTCACTCACTTCGCCGCTCCTCCTTTTCCCACCGAAACCGCTTCGCCGGGTTTCGGCGGGAGCCCTGGGAACGGCGTCACCATGCTCACTTGATGTTCAGTTCCTTCGCCATATCGTTTAAGTTGATGGTCAGGATCTTGCTCACGCCCTGCTCCTGCATGGTGACGCCGTAGAGGACGTCGGCCTCCTCCATGGTGCCCCGGCGGTGGGTGATGACGATGAACTGGGTCCGGCCCGCCAGCGTCCGCATATAGCGGGCGTAGCGGGTGACGTTGGCGTCGTCCAGGGCCGCTTCGATCTCGTCCATGACGCAGAAGGGGGTGGGGTGGACCTTCAGAATGGCGAAGTATAGGGCGATGGCCACGAAGGCCTTCTCGCCGCCGGACAGCAGGGAGATGGTCTTGAGGGTCTTGCCCGGGGGCTGGGCCTTGATCTCGATGCCGCAGCCCAGGATGTTCTCCTCGTCCTCCAGCTCCAGCTTGGCCTGGCCGCCGCCGAAGAGCTCCTGGAAGGTAGTCTGGAAGCTCTCGGACAGCAGCTTGAACTGCTCGGCGAAGATGCGGGTCATCTCGGCGGTGATCTCGCCGATGATGGTCTCCAGCTCTCCCTTGGCCTTCTCCACGTCGTTGCGCTGGTCCGTCAGGTAGGTGTAGCGGGTGTTCACCCGGTCGTACTCCTCGATGGCGCCGATGTTGGGGGTGCCCAGGGCGGCGATGTCCCGCTTCAGCTCCCCGATCCGCCGGTTGGCCTTGGGCACGCTCTCCAGCTCGATCCGCTGGGCCTGCGCGTCGGAGTGGGAGAGCTCGTAGTGCTCCCACAGCCGATCCAGGATCTGCTTTTCCTCCATAGCGGAAGTGGCCCTTCTCTGGTCCAGCTTGGCCACCGCCCGCTCCAGGTTCAGCAGGTTCTCGTTCATCTCCTGGCCCGCCCGGTTCTTGGCGGTCCGCTCCGCCTCCAGGGCATTCTTCTCGTCGTTGATGGCGGCCAGCCGCTGGCGGAAGGTCCCGCCCTGGCTGGCCAGCGCCTCCAGGGACGCCTTCAGCCGGCCGATCTCCGCCTCCGCTTCGGCGATATTTCGGCGGTAGGTCTCCACCATCTGCTCCTTCTGGGCCCGGTCGCCGGAGAGGTCCGCGCACAGGGCCCGCAGGTCCGCGGCGCTGCGGGCCGTGGCGTCCCGCTCGGCGGTCAGGGCCGCCAGATCGCTCTTCTTGGCGCTGATCTCCTCCGCCAGGGCGCCGGACTTCTCCAGCAGCTCCGTCTGGCCGGAGAGGGCGGCCTCCGCCTGGGCCCGCGCTTCCGCGGCGGCGGCCTCCTGCTTCTCGATCTCCGCCTGAGCGGCGGCAGACCGGGCGGCGTTGTCCTCCAGCCGGCCGGCCAGGCTCTCCAGCTCGCCGGTGAGGTTCTCCACATTCTCCTCCAGGGAGCGCAGCAGCAGGTCGTACTGCCCCTTGGTGCCCTCCAGCCGCAGGACCTCGTCCTCCGCCTGGCGGCGCTGGGCCTCTGCCGTCTCCAGCTCATACTGGGACGCGGCCAGCTCCCGGGCCGTGTCCTCCTCCGCCTGCTTCGCCTCCGCCAGCTTGGCCTGCATGGCGGCGGACTTGGCGGTGAGCCGCTCCAGCTCCGCCGCCCGGCTGAGGACACCGGCGGACCGGCTGGTGCTGCCGCCGGTCATGGAGCCGCCCCGGTTGATGACCTGGCCGTCCAGCGTCACGATCCGGAAGGCGTTGCGGTACTTCCGGGCCATGGCGATGCCGCAGTCCAGGTCCTCCGCCACCACGGTGCGGCCCAGCAGATTGAAGATGATGTTCTGATACTTGGGGTCAAAGGCCACCAGCCGGGAGGCGAGGCCCACGAAGCCGAACTCGTTCTCCACGCCTCTCTCCCGGAGCTCCTCGCCCCGGATGGCGGTGAGGGGCAGGAAGGTGGCCCGGCCGCCGTCCCGCTGCTTCAGATAGTGGATGGCGGCCTTGGCGTCCTCCTCCCGGTCCACCACGATGTTCTGGAGGCCGGCCCCCAGGGCGATCTCGATAGCCAGGGAGTATTTTCCGTCAGTCTTTACCAGATTCGCCACCGGGCCGTGGATGCCCCGCAGGCCGCTCTGGCCGTGACACACCAGCTTCACCGCCTTGGAGAAGCCCTCGTACTCCTTCTCCATCTCCGTCAGCAGCCGGCGGCGGTTCTCCAGGGCCCCGGCGTCCATGGTCAGCTGGACGCGGCGCTCCGACGCGGCGGCGGCCCGCTTCTTCCGCTCCTCCATCCGCAGGCTGTGGCCGGTGATGACGTTGGCGGCGGCCTCCGCCTCATCCCTGGCGTCCTCCAGGCGGCGGCGGTTCTCCTTTGCCTCCTGCCGGGCGGACTGGAGCTGTTCCTCCGCGGCGGCCTTGTCCCGCTCCGCGTCCTCCCGCCGCTCCGCGATCTGTTCCCGCTCCGCTGCTGCGGCGGCCAGCTCCGCCCGCGCGTCGGCGGCGGCGGCCACGGCCATAGCCTCCTGGCCGCGGAGCCGCTCCGCCTCCGTCTGGGCGCCGCCAGCCTGCTCCGCCATGGCCTGGGCCTGCTGCAGCAAATCGTCCAGGGCGCCATGCAGCGCTCCGATCTGGCGGTCGATCTCCGCCACCCGGGCCTCCTGCTCCTCCGCCTGCCTGGCAAGGCCGCCGGAGCGGCTCTCGGCCTCCGCCAGCTCGGCGGCGGCCCGGTCGATGTTCTCCTGATTGTGGGCGATGGTGCTCTCCAGCACGGCGGCGGCGGACTCCTTCTCCCGGATCTGTTCCTCCAGCGCGGCGGACTCCGTCCGGATCCGCTCCGCCTCCAGGTCCTTCTCCCGCATCTTCTCGCTGTACTGCTCGCCCTCGGCGTAGAGGGCGTCCAGGGCGGCGCGGGCCTTGTCCCGCTCCTCCTCGGCGGCCCGGAAGTCCGCCTCCAGCTTCCGGGCGTCCGCCTTCAGCTGGTCCAGGTTCTCCAGCCAGACGGAGATCTCCAGCAGCCGCAGCTCGTCCCGCAGCACCAGGTACCTCTTTGCCTTCTCCGCCTGCTCCCGCAGGGGGTCCACCTGGAGCTCCAGCTCGGCGATCTTGTCGTTGATGCGGACCAGGTTCTCCTCCGTCCGCTCCAGCTTCCGCTCCGCCTCCTCCTTCCGGTGGCGGAACTTGGAGATGCCGGCGGCCTCCTCAAAGATCTCCCGCCGCTCCCCGCTCTTGGCGGAGAGGATCTCGTCGATCTTGCCCTGGCCGATGATGGAGTAGCCCTCCTTGCCCATGCCGGTGTCCAGGAACAGCTCCGTCACGTCCTTCAGCCGGACGGACTGGCGGTTGATGTAGTATTCGCTCTCCCCGCTGCGGTAGTACCGGCGGGTGACGGACACCTCGCTCTCCTCCATGGTGGGGAAGATGTGCTCCGTGTTGTCCAGCACCAGGGTCACCTGGGCAAAGCCCACCTGGCTGCGCTTCTCCGTGCCGCCGAAGATCACGTCCTCCATCTTGGCGCCCCGGAGTCCCTTGGCGCTCTGCTCCCCCATCACCCAGCGGATAGCGTCGGAGATGTTGGACTTGCCGGAGCCGTTGGGGCCCACGATGGCGGTGATGTCCTCCCCGAAGTTCAGGACCGTCTTGTCCGGAAAGGACTTGAACCCCTGAATTTCCAATGCTTTCAGATACACGCTTTCACCTCGTTCGGCCTCTCGGCCGGTCCACATACTATAACTAGAATAGTATATCAGAGGAATCCCCCTATTTCAAGGAAAAATCTCCGTCTTTCCGCAGCCCGACCGTGATACTCGAAACAGATCTCGCTTTTTCTCGTTCTCTGTGTTATTCTTTCAAAAGAATAGCGAAAGAAGGAGGGAGTTTGTGGGAGAAAAACGTCCCCGCCTGGTGGTGACCTTCTACACCACCGCCGGGGCCATCGCCACAGAGCAGCTCTGCCGCCGCCTGGGGCTGGAGGGCAGGCTGATCTCCGTCCCCCGGCGCATCACCTCGGACTGCGGCATGGCCTGGTCCGCGCCGCCGGGCCTGCGGGAGACCCTGGAGGCCCGGCTGGAGGAGGCCGGGATCGAGACGGCCGGCTTCTATGAGCTGCCCCTGTGACAACAAAGCAAACCAAGACGTGTGTAAGGAGTGTATCTATGAGAGAAAAGAACTGGATTCGTGACTACGGGCTGATCCTGGTGACGGGCGTGGCGGTCGGCATCGCCGCCCTGGTGCTCACCGCCTCCGGCAACCCCAAGAACATGGGCTTCTGCATCGCCTGCTTCCTGCGGGACATCGCCGGCGCCCTGGGGCTCCACAGCTCCGCCAATGTGCAGTACATCCGTCCGGAGATCATCGGCATCGTGGTGGGCGCGGCGGCCGCGGCCCTGGCGGCCAAGGAGTTCCGGGCCAAGGCCGGCTCCTCCCCCGCCTGCCGGTTTGTGCTGGGGATGTTCGTGATGATCGGCGCCCTGGTGTTCCTGGGCTGCCCCCTGCGGATGGTCATCCGCCTGGGCGGCGGTGACCTGACCGCCGTGGCCGGCCTGATCGGCTTTGCCGCCGGCATCCTGGTGGGCGTGGTGTGCCTGAAGAAGGGCTTCTCCCTGGGCCGGGCCTACCCCGTCCGGATGGGCGAGGGCTTCGTCCTGCCGGGGATCATGATCGTCCTGCTGGGGCTGCTGCTCCTGGTGCCCGGCCTGCTGAAGTTCTCCGAGGCGGGCCCCGGCTCCATGCGGGCCTTCTGGGCCATCTCCCTGGCAGCCGGCCTGGTGGTGGGCGTGCTGGCCCAGCGGAGCCGCCTGTGCATGGCCGGCGGGATGCGGGACGCGGTGCTGCTCCACGACTTCAAGCTCCTCTCCGGCTTCCTGGCCATCTGGGTGACGGTGACCATCGGCAACCTGATCCTGGGGTCCTACAACCTGTCCGCCCTGTCCCAGCCCATCGCCCACAGCCAGTACCTGTGGTCCGCCCTGGGCATGGCGCTGGTGGGCTGGGGCTCCATCCTGCTGGGGGGCTGCCCCCTGCGGCAGCTGATCCTGGCCGGTGAGGGCAACGGCGACTCCGCCGTCACCGTCCTGGGCATGATCGTGGGCGCCGCCGTCTCCCACAACTTCGGCCTGGCCGGCGCCGCCGACTCCATCGCGGAGGACGGCACCTACGTGGTGGGCGGCATCGGCACCGCCGGCATGGCGGCCGTGGTCATCGGCTTCGTGGTGCTGGCGGTCATCACGGCGACCCACTTACCGAAAAAGGAGGACGCATAACATGATCGATACCCGCGGATACATCTGCCCCACCCCGGTGCTGATGGTGCAGAAGGCATTGAAGGACCAGCCCGCCACGGTGGAGGTGCTGGCGGAGGCCGGCGCGGCGGTGGAGAACATCACCCGCTTCGCCCACTCCCAAGGCTACCAGGTCAGCAAGACGGCGGACGGGCCGGACTTCAAGCTGACGCTGACGAAATGACACAAAGGCGGGGAGCCGAACGGCTCCCCGCCTTTGTGTCTGCTTTTGTCAGGATGGTCAGGCGTTCTCCTGTTCCCGTTTTCCCCGGGCCTCGTCGATCTGGCGGTAGAGACACTGAAGGCCGTCGGAGAGTCCCCCCACCTGGTCGATGATGCCCAGGGACACCGCCTCCTCTCCGTAGACCACGCTGCCCACGTCGGCGGCCATATCGTCCTTCTTCAGCATCAATGCCTGGAACTTCTGGGCTGTGATCTGGCTGTGGCCGGAGACGAAGGCCACGATCCGGTCCTGGAGCCGCTGGAAGTAGTTGTAGGTCTGGGGCGCGGCGATGACGGTGCCGCTCATGCGGACCGGGTGGATGGTCATGGCGGCGCTGGGGACGGCAAAGCTCCGCCGGGCCGCCACCGCCAGGGGCACGCCGATGGAGTGGCTGCCCCCCAGGACGATGGACACCGTGGGCTTGGTCATGCCGGCGATCAGCTCCGCGATGGCCAGCCCCGCCTCCACGTCGCCGCCCACGGTGTTCAGCAGGAAGAGGACGCCGTCCACCTCGTCGCTCTCCTCCAGCTTGGCCAGCAGGGGCAGCACGTGCTCGTATTTCGTGGTCTTGGCGCCGCTGGCTGCGGTGTTGTGGCCCTCGATCTGGCCGATGATGGTGAGGCAGTAGACGGAGCCGTGAGGCGTCTTGGTCAGGGCGGAGCCGAAGTCCACGATCTGCTGGGAGCCGTCCTTGCCGGTCTCCTCATGTTCTCCGGTGCTGTCCACCGGCTCGGTGCGTTCTAACATGAGATCCCTCCTTTTCCACGGTAGCATCTGCAATTTTATGAAAAGTACGCGCCGGACTTTCTTTTTGCCCGGTGGTGTGGTATGATAGAATATCAAAATCTTGGAGATCTCCGGCTTTCAGAACAGGAGGGGCGTCTCATGGGAAAGATCCGGCAGAAGCTGACTGCGGTCCGGGAGCATTGGTTCCAGATCCTCATCGCCTGCGGGGCATTGGCCCTGGCCTTTGGGCTGGGGATGAGCTTCCAGGCGGAGCGGGAGGATGCGGAGGAGGAAGCGCAGATTCGGAACGCTCTCTCGAACTTCAGCCGCCAGATGGAAATATTTGCCAACGATGTGGGCCGGATGACCCGGCAGGCGGAGCAGGCAGAAGCGAATGAAGCACCCGTGGATGACCCGACGGAGCACTATGTGATCTCCCACAGTCTATCCTTCCTGCGAGAGAATGCCGCCACATTTTTTGACATTGCATATCTGCGGCAGTTCAACGATTATCGGAATGCCAATTTTTATCTGGACTGGCTGAAATTGGAATTTCTGGGCGGCAACTATCGAGACCTGCAAGGTCTTTCAGAGGTCGTAGCCATCTTCCAACCCTTGATGGAGACGCGCCCAGGCGGACCGCTGGAGGAGACTATGTCCCTTTTGGAGGAAAACGTAACCTCCGGCGAATATAAGGAGTCTCTGGACCTGCTGGGGCTGGAGCTCGACAGCAACGGTGATTTGATCCTGACAACCACCCAAGGAGGAACATAACTTTGGAACAGACAAAACAGCGCATTGTGGTGAAGGTGGGCACCTCCACCCTCACCCATCCCTCCGGCGCACTGGACCTGCGGAGCATGGAGCATCTGGTGCGGGCCCTGGCGGACCTGCAGGGCATGGGCCACGAGGTGATTCTGGTGACCTCCGGCGCCATCGCCGTGGGCACCGCCAAGCTGGGGCTCTCCGAGCGGCCGAAAGAGCTGCGGATGAAGCAGGCCGCCGCTGCGGTGGGCCAGTGCCGGATGATGCACATCTACGACAAATTCTTCTCTGAGTACAACCGCTCCATGGCCCAGATCCTGCTGACCGGCGACGACGTGGAGGACCCGGACCGGGCGGACCACCTGCGCAGCACCTTCTCCGCCCTGCTGGAGATGGGGGTCATCCCGGTGGTGAACGAGAACGACTCCGTCTCCTCCGCTGAGATCGAGACCGGCCGCCACAAGGTTCTGGGCGACAACGACACCCTCTCCGCCATCGTGGCGGATCTGTGCCGGGCGGATCTGCTGGTGCTGCTCAGCGACATCGACGGGCTGTACGACGCGGACCCCAAGACCCATCCGGAGGCGAAGCTCCTCCACACCGTGACGGAGCTGACGCCGGAGATCCTGGAGATGGCCGGCGGCGCCGGCAGCTGGCGGGGCACCGGCGGCATGGCCACCAAGCTCTCCGCCGCCCGGATCGCCATGAACGCCGGCTGCGACATGGTCATCACCAACGGCAGCCGGATGGAGGACCTGTACGGCATCGCGGAGGGCAAGGACATCGGGACTCGGTTTTTGGCGAGGCCGCAGGCGGCTTCGCAGATAAAAGATAAAAATTAAGGGCGAAAAGATGTCCCGACTGGAACCTGTCTCTTATTCTTTATCTTTTCACTCTTATCTGAAAAGGGGTTGTTGATTGATGACAGCACTGCAGCAGCAGGGCAAGGCGGCCAAGGCCGCCACCTACGTCCTGGCCACCGCCGGGACGGCCAAGAAGAACGCGGCGCTGGCCGCCATCGCGGAGATATTGACAGAACGGCAGGCGGAGTGGCTGGCCGCCAACGCCGAGGACGTGGCCGCCGCCAAAGAGGCGGGGATGCGCCCCGCCATGCTGGACCGGCTGACCCTGACGCCGGAACGGATTGCCGGCATCGTGGACGGCGTGCGGCAGGTGGCCGCTCTCCCGGACCCCATCGGCAAGGTGGACAAAATGGAGACCCGGCCCAACGGCCTCATCATCGGCCGGCGGCGGGTGCCCCTGGGGGTCATCGCCATCATCTTCGAGGCCCGGCCCAACGTCACCGTGGACGCGGCGGCGCTGTGCCTGAAGTCCGGCAACGTGTGCATCCTCCGGGGCGGCAAGGAGGCCATCCGGTCCAACCGGTGCGTGGCGGAGCTGATGCGCCAGGCCCTGGCCTCTGTGGGGCTGCCGGAGGACTGCATCTCCCTGGTGCAGGACACCAGCCACGAGACGGCAAATGAGCTGATGCACCTGGACGGGTACGTGGATGTGCTGATCCCCCGGGGCGGCGCCGGACTGATCCGGGCCGTGGCGAAAGAGGCCAGCGTCCCCGTCATCCGCACCGGCGAGGGCGTGTGCCACATCTATATCGACGATGAGGCGGACCTGGACATGGGGGCCAGGATCCTCTTCAACGCCAAGTGCTCCCGGCCCTCGGTGTGCAACGCCGTGGAGTGCGTGCTGGTCCACCGGGACGTGGCGGCGGACTTCTGGAAGAAGGCCCTGCCCCTGCTGGACGAGAAGGGCGTGGAGCTGCGGGCGGATCCGGAGGCCCTGGAAATTCTGGGCACCCGGGCCGTCCCGGCGGAGGAGTCCGACTGGGACGCGGAGTACGACGACTACATCCTGGCCGTCAAGACCGTGGGGGGCATGGACGAGGCCATCGACTTCATCAACGCCCACGGCACCCAGCACTCCGAGGCCATCATCACGAAGAACTACTTCAAGGCCCAGCACTTCCTGGACC
>CDYT01000412.1_pt1 | contig 9558 bp, 7 predicted proteins | sample 557541 | NCBI WGS metagenome assembly CDYT01 (sample SAMEA3182060, study PRJEB8094) | gut metagenome | biome: human; feature: gut; material: Stool; isolation source: human stools | place: Canada | collected 2013-01-15
AGATGCAGCCCGCACCCCTCACGGGGACGGCAACTACAATTAATTTAACTGTGATAGGTTGCTTTGCAGTAGATGCAGCCCGCACCCCTCACGGGGACGGCAACTATAAATAGCTTTCGCCAGCAGTTTTTCAGTTCTCTTGACGCAATCCGCACCCCTCACGGGGACGGCAACTTAAGAATAGACTTTGGTTCGAACTCATGACAAGGACGCAATCCGCACCCCTCACGGGGACGGCAACGAGCTGTACCCGGCAACGGACACTTCATAGTTGATGGACGCAATCCGCACCCCTCACGGGGACAGAACAAGAGAGAGGCCCTGGGTTTTCACCCAGGGCCTCTCTCTTTCATGCCTGGAATCAGTCCCAGAGGCTGTCCCACAGGGCCTTGATGCCGCTGCCAACGGCCACCGCAGCTCCCACGGCAACTGCGCCGGGGACCCAGAGCGGGGCCGAGACGGCCGACAGCGCCGCAGCTGCCCCCGCGCCCACCACAGTCGCCGCCGCTGTGCCCGCTGCGGCGGACAGTCCGCCGCCCACGGTCTCCTTTGCCACGTTGCCGACGAACTCTTCGCCGTCGATCTCGCCCTTGGCCAGCTTCACGCCGGAAGCAACCGCTTCGATCCCGCCGGAGATCACTGCTCCGGCTCCGCTGGAGCTGAGGGCCGCCTTTGCCACGGACGACGCCTTCACCGCGCCGCCGATGGTCTGCGCCGCGATGCGGCTGGTGTCTGCGCTGGAGATGCCGGTGGAGGTCATCTTCTGGGTCACCGTGGTGCCGTTCTTGGCCATCCGGGCCACCGCCTCATTGTAGGCCTTCACCGTCTCCTTGGTGCCCATCAGGCTGGTTCGGGCGTACTTGCCGTCGGCTGCCTGCCGCACCGTCTTCTCGATGCCGGACACCGTGTCTTTCAGCTGGGCCCTGCCCACCACGCTCCCGCCACGCATGGTCAGGACGTCGTCCCGGATCGCCGTGGCGGACTTGCTGAGGACCCCTTTGGTCCCCGACACCAGGTTCTTGGGGTCCATGGTGATGGAGTCCCGGTACAGGATCTCATGCACCACGCCCTTGAGCTGGGGGTTCTTTCCACCGGAACGGAGGACTGCCTCCGTTCCCACCTTCGCCTCGTAGGCGCTGCGGCTGGCTGCAGCCGCGGTTCCAGTTCTCTTTTCCATGTTGTGTTCCTCCTTTGTTTGTCTCTGTTTTTGTATCGGTTCCTGTGAGAGGGAATTCAGGGCTGGCCCTGAATTTTTTCAGCTCTGCAGCTGCCTCTGCTGTATGATCGGATCTTCCCGGTCAAAATTCAGGGGGCGGGAAAAGTTTTCCGTGTTCTCCGTCCCCTGCCGGGTTTTCTCTTCCGGGCTTTGGAGCGGTCAGCCTTCTGCGGCTGCCCCCTCTTTTCTCCGGGATGCGGCCGCATCGCAGGTGTGGTCCCACAGTGCTTTGACGCCGCAGCCCACAGCCACCGCCGCTCCAACGCCCACTGCGCCGGGGACCCACACGGGGGCGGATGCCGTCGCCAGTACGGTAGCCGCGCCTGCCGCCGCCACAGTCGCCGCAGCCGTCCCCGCCGCGGCGGACAGTCCGCCGCCCACGGTCTCTTTCGCCACGTTGCCGGCGAACTCCCCGCCGCTGATCTCGCCTTTTGCCAGCTTCACGCCGGACACCACCGCCTCGATCCCACCGGAGATTGCTGCGCCCACACCGCCGGATGTCACCGCTGCCCGCGCCACGGATGCCGCTTTCACCGCACCGCCGATGGTCTGGGCGGCGATGCGGCTGGTGTCCGCGCTGGAGATGCCGGTGGAGGTCATCTTCTGGGTCACGGCGGTGCCATTCTTGGCCATCCGCGCCGCCGCCTGGTTGTAGGCCTTCACCGTCTCCTTGGTGCCCATCAGCTTTGTGCGGGCGTACTTGCCGTCCACCGCCTGCCGCACGGTCTTTCCGATGCCGGACACCGTGTCTTTCAGCTGGGCCCTGCCCACCACGCTCCCGCCCCGCATGGTCAGGACGTCGTCCCGGATCGCGGTGACCGATTTGCTGAGGGCCCCCTTGGTCCCCGACGCCAGGTTCTTCGGTGCCATGGTGATGGAGTCCCGGTACAGGATCTCGTGCACCACGCCCTTGAGCTGGGGGTTCTTCCCACCAGAGCGGAGGACGGCCTCCACGCCCACCTTGGCCTCGTAGATGCTGCGGCTGACGGCAGCGGCGGCACCTGCTCCTTTTTCTTTTTTGTTCATGTCATCCTCCTGTTATCGCGCTCGTCTCTGTCATTTTCTTTCTGTTCGGCGGTTCATCACCGCTTCTACTGATCTATCGGCTTTCCCCTGCCGCAATTCAGGCCCGGCCGGAAATTTTTTTGATTCTGAAAGCCCGGACGTCTGCCGCTTGCACCGCCGCCGCAGATGTGATATAGTGACAGTACCCCCTGCGGGGACGAAAACTTGATCTCCTCGAATCGCTGGGCCTTGGTGACTTTACAGCTTACCCCATCCGGGGATGGCAGCCCATTCGTGTTGACGTTCCAGGAGTTGTTGGAGCAGCCTCCCCCCTGCGGGGACGGTAACGGCCAGGAGGTCAGAGGCCAGTATCAAAGCGGGACGGATCCGCAGCTTACCCCCTCACGGGGACGGCAGCTTGTGCATGAGAATCGCGTCCAGGTCGTGGATTGACGCAGCCGCACCTCATACGGAGACAAGAACGAAAAGGTACCTGTGGAAATTCTGCAGGTATCTTTTTACTTTGTCAGAACACGAACGTCTCCTGGTCCCACTGGATCCGCTCTTTCCCCAGCCGCTCGATTCGGGACTGGTAGTGGTTCCCCAGAAGATAGAAGCAGATGCTGTCGGTCTCCGGTGCGATGATGGTGGACAGATCCTCCCGGAGTTTTCGATATTGCTCCGCGTTCACCATACACTCATAGACTGAGTCCTGCACAGCCACGCCCCGATCCGCACACTTCTTTGCCACCTTGGTGAGTCGGCGCCTTCCGGCTCGGTCCCCTGTAGCGATGTCGTAAACCACAACAACTAACACGATATCACCTCCATTCGATCGTACGGAAGACGTCTTCCTCTCCTCGGATGCAGCGGGCAAGACGTTGTACTTGCAGGTGGGGAAGCAGACCGATGGGGATACTCTTTTCCAGTTCTGGGACCTGTATCTCTCGTTTTTTCGCCCGGCTCCACTCCTGCAGAAAAACCTTTTTCCCCGCCTGATTCAAATAGATTCCGCCTGTCTCCTGCGGCTGGAACATCTCCGCTGTTACCATCCGGAAATTGATCAGATGCAGCACCAGACGGTCCGCCATGACAGGCCGAAATTCCTCCATTAGATCCAGCGCCAGAGACGGCTTTCCCGGACGGATCCCATGGAGCAGTCCCACGCAGGGATCCAGTCCCACGCTCTCGATGGCTGCAATGCAGTCTGCTGTCAGCATCGAGTAAGCAAAGGAAAGCATGGCATTGCAGGGATCCAATGGCGGGCGACGGCTTCTTCCCTTGAACCGAAAGGTCTCGTCGGGGGATAGGATCATCTCTGAAAACACATCAAAATATGTCCTCGCTGCCTGTCCCTCTATCCCCCGCAGTTCATCACCGCTCATCTCACTGGAAATCTCAGCAGCCTGGGCTCGAATGCTCTGTTCCGCAGCCTGTAATCTTCTCCCACCGTGCTCAGGATGATTTCTCCGGGCCCTCCCCAGGAGAAGCGCTTCATTTTCCAGCTTGCCCCGCAACATGGCGGCCGCTATGTGGATACGCTTCTGCTCTGCAAGCAGATATTGCTTCTGGCGCAGAAAGACATTGCCTCTGGTCTCCCCCTGCACGCGAAAACGGAATCTCCCTTTCTGAGATAGGAACGAGATTGGGATCTGCCTCGCTGCACAGGCCGCCATGACATGCTGTGTCACTGTCCCATAGGAAAATGTGACGATCCCATCCAGCAGGTGGATCGGAACATGGTCCTCCCTCCCATCTTTATGGATGACACGAAGGGCCTCTCCCTTCAGCCGAAGCTCTGTGTCCGGTTCGGTGATGTACAATGTGTGAAGAAGTTGAATCATGACACGCTCTCCTTTCTCCCATGCAGATGCGAATGGAACTTCTTCTCTGCCTTATATTTTTAAATCGTCCTCTATGGGCAAAAATTCAGGCCTTGCTTCCGATATTTTTCAAGCTGCGCTAACCTCTCTGAAATGAGGCAATTTTTAGGCTCAAAATCGGGTGGTTAGCGCAGGCGCCAATACAAATCATCCCGCTGTTTTTTGTGTAAGGTTCACAGTTTCTCTTGCAAAGTCTTTCATTTGATGATAGAATACCATCACGGGATATAAAAAGCGTCTAATTCAATGCCTTTGGGTTGTGCAGTTTTGCTGACGCAACCCGCACCCCTCACGGGGACGGCAACCAAAGGCAAATAGGAGAAGTTTTTGGTAGTGAAAGTAGGACGCAACCCGCACCCCTCACGGGGACGGCAACCTAAATCTGATTATGTGGAGGTCTTTCATTGCTCTTGGACGCAACCCGCACCCCTCACGGGGACGGCAACTGCCATTTCTTCCTCTTGATTGTCAATTTCCCATTTGAGACGCAACCCGCACCCCTCACGGGGACGGCAACGAACAAGGCAGTCTTCTTCGTCGACTGGAACTTTGGACGCAACCCGCACCCCTCACGGGGACGGCAACGAAACCATCTTATTCCCCCACTTAATAGGTTTGTGGGACGCAACCCGCACCCCTCACGGGGACGGCAACAGGACTACCATAACAGTACCGGCGCCCACCGTAGCCAGACGCAACCCGCACCCCTCACGGGGACGGCAACCACGAGACGACAGACCAGTGAGGAATCTCATCCTTCGACGCAACCCGCACCCCTCACGGGGACGGCAACTGCTCATCCTTAATCGTGATATACTCATGATCAATAGGAGACGCAACCCGCACCCCTCACGGGGACGGCAACATTTCAGGGAGGGCGGTATTGTTGGCAAATTCCCCGACGCAACCCACACCCCTCGCGGGGACGGCAACTTTCGTACATGACCTGGTCTTTGACCTCTTCCCAGTCAGGCCGGACGCAACCCGCGCCTTTCGCGGGGGACGATCCACAAACGCAAATAGCCGACGCATGAAGAGCCGGAGGCAAGTTGCCTCCGGCTCTTATATTTTTCTGCAATTTTTTCTTTTCGCCCTGAATTCCAGTTACTTCCTCCCGATACTTCTGTGAAGGAAGGATGTGATGGATACGAAGGGCTTTATTCGAGGGCTGCGGAATATGGACGCAGTGTTCCTGCTGATGGTCCTGCTTCTGCTGGGGATCGGTCTGGTCATGCTGCTCTCTGCCAGCTTTCCCTCCGCCTACTATGAGATGGGAGATCCGACGTACTATTTCAAGCGTCAGGTCTGCTTTGCCGCCATGGGGCTTGTGGCAATGCTGCGCATCGGCTGCTGGGATTACGCATGGCTCAGACGAATCGCAAAGCCTGCCATGGCGGGAGCTCTACTCTTGCTGGTTTTGGTGCTGGTCCCGGGGATTGGTGTCGTAAGGAATAATGCCAGGCGGTGGATCTCAGTGGCCGGGCTTTTTACCATCCAGCCGTCAGAACTGGTCAAGCTGGCTATAATTGTGCAATTCTCTGCCAGCATCGCCAAAAAGAAGGAGCAGATGCAGACCTGGCGTGATGGAGTCCGGCCATACCTCTGCCTCCTTATACTGGCAGCAGGTCTGGTGCTGGTAGAACCCCATCTGTCGGGCGCAGTGCTGGTTTTCGGCGTCGGGGCGATCCTAATGGCAGTTGGGGGCATTCGGCTCCGCTGGATCGTAGGAGCCGGAGTTCTGGCAGCACTGGGAGTCTGCCTGCTCCTCAGCGGCGTCATTCCTTACGGGCGGTCCAGAATCGATATGTGGAAAGATCCCTTTGCAGATGCCCAGGGTGCTGGCTATCAGCTGTCGCAAAGCCTGATCACCATCGGTTCCGGCGGACTGACTGGCGTTGGTCTGGGGAGAAGCCGGCAGAAATTCCTGTTTCTTCCGGAGGAGCACAACGACTTCATCTTTGCGATCGTATGTGAGGAACTGGGCCTGATCGGTGCAGGGCTGATCCTTTTGCTGTTCATGGCTCTGATCCTGCGCGGCTACTGGATCGCCCTTCACGCGCGGGACCGCTTTGGAACACTGCTGGCAGTTGGGATCACTTCCCTCTTGGCCTTGCAGACGTTCCTGAATGTAGGCGTTGTCACGGGCCTGCTCCCCACCACGGGGATATCTCTTCCCTTCTTCAGCTACGGTGGAACCGCTCTGTTCCTCCAGCTGATAGAGATGGGGATCATACTATCTGTCTCAGCGCAGAAAAAGGAGAAAAACCTGGCACGGATTTGAATCGCAGCACCGCTTAAGAGCTGAATTGCTGCGGAGCAAGAGTCTGTGCACCCTGTCTTCATCGCATTTACTGTCCTAATGTGCTCAAGACCGCTCGATAGAAAATCATGGAGGAGGTTTTTCGCTGGTTCTGACAATACGCGTCCCTACTGGTAAATCACAGTACAAAGATAGGAGGTCTTTCATGCTTGCTTTGGTCGTCATTCTTATCCTCGCCTGGTTGTTACCGGGCAGCATTTTTCTCTGGCTGGGCGTATTTTTTGTTGCCCTCATGATCTTTCTCGTTGTCACTGCCAACGATGCCGAGGCTGAGGAAAGTGGACGAAAGCCCACGATCCGGGAGGTAGATGGCAAGGAGCAAGACATTAAGGTGTACATTGAAGAGCGAATCGAATCCATGTATGCCGCCGGAAAAACGGATGTAGACGTTGCACACGCTTTTGATTTCTTCCGGTATGATATGTGGTTGTATTATCACCCATTTTTATGCTGGGATTCCACCTGGTGGCGTGTTTACGACACCCAGCGGCCTCATAAACAAGCGGATGCCTTTCAGGAGAGGATGCGCAGAAAATACCCACAGGCATATTCCCACTATCCGGCTGATCCATCAAATACATCGGAAATCGAGGCAGAATACACTCGGTTCATGTTTGATTACTGCAGAAGCCGGGGCACCTGCGCTGGCGGGATCCCTTCATGTTCGCGTCGAGAACCCTCCGCACAGGAGAAATCTATTGCGTGGACCCTAGTCACTGGTGACCCCGTATTGGGCCATGCTCTTGGCCATAGTGACGATGACCGGAAGTCCGATTGATGCCAAACAACATTTTTTCGGACATGGCGGTACACTGCGATAAGGTATAATAAATTGCGCAAATTGAAAATAGCAGAAAAAGTAGACACGGCTTGCCGGTCTCTGGTAGAATGACGTTGCTACACACATTCTGAAAGGAGACGACAAACCATGTCCAACAACATTGTACAATTCAACGAGGAAATAATCAAGGGGCAAATCAAGGAATTGGTCCGTGGCAGCGTGGAGGAAACCCTGAACGAGCTGCTGGAAGCCGAAGCCCAGAAGCTGACCCAGGCTGCCCGGTATGAGCGCAGCGAGGCCCGTCAGGGTTATCGAAGCGGCCACTATGACCGAAAGCTGACTACCACCTCCGGGGACGTGACCCTTCATGTGCCCCGGCTGAAAGGTATTTCCTTCGAGACAGCCATCATCGAGCGTTACCGCCGCCGGGAGAGCAGTGTGGAAGAAGCCCTCATCGAGATGTACCTGGCCGGTGTATCTGTCCGCCGGGTAGAGGACATCACCGAGGCCCTCTGGGGCAGCAAGGTGTCCGCTTCTACCATCAGCGAACTGAACAAGAAAGCCTATGTCAATATCGAAGCCTGGAGGAACCGACCGCTTCAGGGCGGCAAGTACCCTTATGTGTATGTGGACGGGATCTACCTCAAGCGAAACTGGGGCGGAGAATACGAAAATGTGGCCGTTCTTGTGGCGATTGCCGTGAATGAGGATGGATATCGCGAAGTTTTGGGCGCTGCCGAAGGGATGAAAGAGGATAAAGCCAGTTGGGTCAGCTTTTTCCAGTGGCTCCGGAAAAGAGGGCTGGATGGAGTAAAGCTCATTGTGGGAGACAAGTGTATGGGGATGCTGGAGGCTGTGGAAGAAGTATTTCCGGAGGCCAAGTATCAACGGTGTACTGTCCATTTCTACCGGAATGTATTCTCTGTGGTACCCAAATCCAAGGTGAAGAATGTGGCAAAAATGCTCAAGGCGATCCATGCCCAAGAGAGCAAGAAAGCGGCCAGAGACAAGGCGAAAGCGGTGATTGCGGAACTGAGGGCCATGAAGCTGCCGGAGGCGGCAAAGAAGGTGGAGGCCGGAATTGAGGAAACCCTTACCTATTGTGACTTTCCCAGTGAGCACTGGACGAAGATCCGAACCAACAATGTGATAGAACGACTGAACCGGGAGATCCGCCGCCGCACCCGGGTGGTAGGCGCTTTTCCGGACGGCAACTCTGCCCTGATGTTGGTCTGTGCCCGGCTGCGCCATGTAGCCGGAACTCAGTGGGGCTGCAAGAAGTACATGAATATGAAACATCTGGAAGCCCTGGAGCAGGACCAGGCCGTGGGCTGATAGCAGTCAGGTCACAAAGCGTCAAGGGCAAGGCGAGCGGCGTACCGCCGCCCTTGACCCTTTGCGCCCTGTCCGCTGGAAGGTAACCAAGGGGCGTGAACCCGCCCCCTGAAATAAATTTCTGCCAGAGCCAAATCAAATTTGCGCATAACTCTTGACACTACCATCAATTATGCACTTCACCTCCAAAAAACAGTGGGATAGAGCGATTTACTCCTGTTCCACTGTGCATAATTATTGATTTAGGTGTTAGGTACAATTCAAGTTTAAGCCGCAGCGAGTATAAATAAAACGAGGCTCCCATTAAGAAGCCTCGTTGAAAATGTATGATGATTACATGTGTGTTTTCCATTGTTGATTTTCTTTAAGTTGATTAACTTCCCCAGTTAATGCATTAATTTCATCCCCCGATATTGCTTGCCCAACAAAGGGTTCGTATTTGGGCGGAAAACTGTCTGGAATTTCGATATGAGTTTCATAGCACAGAGCATATTTCTTCAGTTCAAATGCTCGCTTAGAGTATGAAAAGCCTTCATCAGTTTCATAGATCAGTCCTAATGCCCTGTAATCATCAACATAGTCTTCGTCTCGTGATATATTGCCGGGCTCGATTCTTTCGCTTAAAAACAGCAGATCTTCCTCAGTTAGATTTCTTATACATCGGCTTAATTGAAAGAATTTTTGTGTGTCAATCTGCTTAGAAAGTAATGCGCGTGCTAAGCAGGCCAAATAGTATGCCTTTTGCTTGGTTCCGCAGTCGTCGATTAGTTTAATTAATCGCTTAGCATACTCAGTCAGTTTTTCAGGATCACCGTGGTAACCGGCATCTGCATTAGGGCTTGCCTCTGCCAGGGCGACTGCAAGTGATTGCAAATTTTCTGCTTCAAATCGATTTGTTTCTTCATTAAAACTATAGGAGCACAAAATAAAAGTTTCAAGGCAATCCCAAAATATTCCGTCACGGATTGTAGATGGCAATCTTTTTAAATCTTCGGCCAAAGACCATGCTGCATTAGGG
>CDYT01035300.1_pt1 | contig 9514 bp, 8 predicted proteins | sample 557541 | NCBI WGS metagenome assembly CDYT01 (sample SAMEA3182060, study PRJEB8094) | gut metagenome | biome: human; feature: gut; material: Stool; isolation source: human stools | place: Canada | collected 2013-01-15
TTTTTTCGCCCATTCACCGCAGACCGTGCATGAAGCCGTCCATCGCCGTCGCGTGGATGTCGCCGCCGATGACGCGGTTGCGGTAGATGAACAGCTGCGCGAGCACGGTGTCCGTCGAGCCCTCGTAGTTCGTCACGCGGTAGGTATAGGCTGTGCACGTCTCGCCGGCGTAAGTGGACAGGTCAAATCCCTGCTGCTTTTGCAGGGCGTTGTAATCGCTGAATACACCGCTGAACACACGCGGGATCACGATCTCCTGCGCCGTTTCCGTCGCGGGATCCGCCTCCCAGCCGAGCGCCTGCAGATAGGCAATGCGCCCGTCCGTCGTCGTGACGTTGTAGTGCGCCGAGAGCACGCCGCCGTTGCTGCGCCAGATGACAGCCAGCGCCAGCAGCACGGCCTGACCGATGAGCGCATACACGACCGTCCGTCTTGTCCAGTGAAAGGATTTAAGCTTCATAACCACACCTCGGAACAAGCCTATTCAAATTTGCCGCCGGATATGTTATAATACATCCAATGGCCGTAAAGGAGGGGCGCGCATGATCCGTCTGGACAAATATCTGGCCGATGCCGGCGTCGCTTCCCGGCGCGAGGCCAAGGCGTATATCCGCCGCGGTGAGGTCACGGTCGACGGTGTGCCCGCCCGCGCGCCGGAGCAGAAGATCGCGGAGACCGCTGTCGTCTGCCTGCGCGGACAGATCCTGCGCTATCAGGCATATCATTACTATATGCTTCATAAACCCGCCGGCGTCCTCACCGCGACGGCCGACCGCAGTCAGCCGACGGTGCTCGATCTGTTCCCGCCGGAGCTGCGGCGCTTCGGGCTCGTGCCCGCTGGGCGGCTCGATAAGGACACGACCGGCCTGCTGCTCGTTACGGACGACGGGGACTATGTCCACCGTGTCATCACGCCGAAAAAGCACGTGCCGAAGGTCTACTTCGCGCGCACGGATGGACAGCCCACGAGCGCGGATGTGGACCGCTTTGCACAGGGCGTTGTCCTCGGCGACGGGACGCAGTGCCTGCCCGCCCGGCTGGAGCTGCTGCCGGAGCAGGGGGGCTGCCGCGTCACGGTCTATGAAGGGAAATATCATATGGTCAAGCGGATGCTGGCCGGCTGCGGGACGCCCGTTTCGCAGCTGCACCGGCTGTCGATCGGGGCGCTGACGCTCGATCCAGCGCTGTCACCGGGCGCTTACCGTGAATTGCAGCCCGCTGAGGCGATGCTCGTTTTCTCGCTTCCAGCTTCGTGATAATTTACAAAAGTTCGGGAAATTATCCGACTATCTCACGAAATTTCGAAAATTATTCACAAAAAACGACCATTTTTCTATTGAAAAATGCACATAAATCGTCTATTATGTAAAGTAGGAAATTGGTAGGTGCTGTGGGAGACTGCGGCGGCCGTTCGTAGGAGGAAAAGATATGTCGAGCAGAATTTTTCAGGGCGTGATCGTTCAGATGAAAGATGCCACCACGCGCTGCATTGGTGTTGTGGACGAGCAGGGGTTTGTCATTGCCTGCAGTGAGCTTTCGATGATCGGCTCGCGCCTGGATGACTTTCAGGCCGCGGTGGGTGAAGTGCAGGAGCAGCTGTTTGCAACGGACGCACGCACGTATAAGATTCTGTCTGCCAGCACGGCGCGTTTTGAGTATGCCGTGTTTGTCGAGGGCAATGACCAGACGGCGCGCAGCATCTGCATTCTCGCGGCCGTCGGCATGACGGAGGCCAGCACGAACTTTGAGGAAAAGCACAATAAGGCCGCCTTCGTTAAGAACATCATTTCGGACAACATTCTCCCCGGCGACGTGTATGTGCGCGCCAAGGAGCTGCATTTTACCACCGACGTGCCGCGCGCTGTGCTGCTGGTGCGTCAGGTGAACGTGACGGATATCGCCGTGCTCGAGCTGATCCAGAACATGTTCCCGGACCGGCAGCATGATTTTGTGCTCAGCGTGAGCGAGTCGGACATTGTCGTCATCAAGGAAATGACGCCGGACGAGACCTCGGAGGATGTCTGCGCGCTGGCCGAGAGCATTGAGCGCGCCGTGCACACGGAGCTGCACGTGCAGACGGTCATCGGCATCGGCACGACGGCCAACCACCTGCGCGAGCTGGCCGACCGCTATAAGGAGGCGCAGGTCGCCATCGAGGTCGGCAAGGTGTTTGAAAACGAGAAGCCGGTCATTCACTATGACAACCTCGGCATCGGCCGCATCATTTATCAGCTGCCGACGACGCTGTGCGAGATGTTCCTGTCCGAAGCGTTCAAGAAAAACCCCATCGAGGCGCTCGATGAGGACACGCTCGACACGATCAATCGCTTCTTTGAGAACAATCTCAACGTTTCGGAGACGGCGCGAAAGCTCTACGTCCATCGAAACACTTTGGTATACCGGTTGGAGAAAGTCAAGAAGATCACGGGCCTGGATCTGCGCGAGTTTGAGGATGCAATCCTCTTCAAGGTCGCGGTCATGGTAAAGCAATACCTCGATTCTCAGAACACTGCCAAGTTCTGAGACCTACCCGGGCGGGCGTAAGCCCAACATATTGGAGGACATCTTATGGTTCAAATGAACGATGTGAAGATGGTCTACGGGAACACGGAGGCTGCGGCCCTCAATGGGATCAGTTTTACGATCAACGAGGGCGAGTTCGTGTTTCTGGTCGGACCGTCCGGCTCCGGCAAGACGACGATCATCAAACTGATCACCGGCGAGCTGAGCCCCACATCCGGACAGATCACGGTCAACGGCTTTGACATGCAGGGCATCAAGCGCCGCAAGCTGCCGAAGCTGCGCCGGACACTGGGCGTCATTTTTCAGGATTTTCGCCTGATCGACAAAATGACGGTGTATGAAAACGTTGCGTTTGCCATGCGCGTGGTGGGAGCTTCCAACAAGGAGATCCGCCGCCGCGTGCCGCAGGTGCTCGAGCTGGTCGGCCTGGCCGACCGGGAAAAGCGCTTTCCGGCGGAGCTTTCCGGCGGTGAGCAGCAGCGCGTGGCCATCGCCCGCGCGCTCGTGAACAATCCGCGCATGATCATCGCGGACGAGCCGACCGGCAACCTCGACCCGGTGCGCAGTCTGGAGCTGATGCTGCTGCTGGAGAAGATCAACGAGCTCGGCACCACGGTCCTCGTGGTGACGCACGAAAAGGAACTGGTCGACGCTTTTTCCAAGCGCGTCATCTCTATCGACGCCGGAAGAGTCATCAGTGACGGATTGGACGGGTACTACGGATATGAAGCTGAATAGATTCAACTACCTGATGACGCAGGGCGTGAAAAACATCTTCACGCACGGTTTCATGTCCTTCGCGTCGATCACGATCATCATCGCGTGCCTGCTCATCATGGGCAGCTTTTCGCTGCTGACGCTCAACATCGACGCGAACATCGACCGCCTGCAAAATCAGAACGAGGTCATTGCCTACGTCGATGAGACGCTCTCGGAGGACGAGGCCCGGGCCATCGAGCCCCAGGTCGCCGCGGTGCCGAATGTCGCCACGGTCGAATTCGTCACGCGCGAGCAGGCCATGCAGACGTTCGAGGCCGAGTATGACTCCGACCTCTTTGACAACATTGATGCCTCGGTCTTTCGTCACCGCTACGTCGTGACGCTCGACGATCTGTCGCTCATGAAGGACACGCAGGCCGCGCTCAAGAATGTCGACGGCATCGCCGATGTGACCGCGCACCTGGATTACGCGGAAAACTTTATTACGTTCCGGAACATTGTGAGCGTTGTCTCCGTCGTTTTGATCGTGATCCTCATCGCGGTGTCCCTGTTTATTATGACCAACACCATCAAGCTGGCCACGTTCGGCCGGCGTGAAGAGATCGCCATCATGAAGATGGTCGGTGCGACGAATGGCTTCATCCGTCTGCCGTTTGTGGTCGAGGGCCTTGTGCTCGGCCTGGTCGGCGGTCTGGTCGCGTTCCTGCTCCAGTGGGGACTTTACAGCCTGATCGTCAGCAAGATCATGTCCACCATGGCGGCCGGTATCATCACGGTGCTCCCGTTTGCATCCGTGGCGCTGCCGCTGCTGCTGGTGTTCCTTGGCGTGGGTGTGCTCGTCGGCGTGTTCGGCGGCCTCACGGCCATTCGCAACTATCTGAAAGTTTAAGGAGGAAATCGAATGAAGATGAACCGCAAAGTCGTTCGATCCGTCATTTGTGTGCTGCTTGCGTTGATTTTTATCGTTTCGCTCATGACGGCGCTGATCCCGATCAATGCCAGCGCGGCGTCGCAGTCGGAGATCAACCAACTCACGCAGCAGCGTAAGGAACTGCAGGCCAAGCAGAAGGAGCAGCAGAAAACCATCAACAATCTCCGCTCCAAGAAGGCCAGTGTGGTCGATCAGAAGGCCGCGCTGGATCAGGAAAACGATCTGGCGCAGCAGGAGATCGAGGTTGTAAAGCAGCAGATCACGGCCTATGACCAGCAGATCGAGGACAAGGGCGTTGAGCTCGAGGAAGCCAAGCAGGAAGAAGAGGCCCAGACGGTGCGCTTCCGCGGCTGCGTGCGCCATCTTGAGGAGTACGGCCAGATGTCGTACATCGCCATTCTGCTCGAGGCGACCAGTCTGTCCGACCTCCTTGCCCGTATGGACATGGTCGGCGAGGTCATTGCATATAATAAACAGGTGCAGGCCGATATGACGGCCGCCCGTGAAAAGGTCGAGACCGTCAAGGCGGAGCTTGAGGATGCCCGTACCGAGCTGCAGGATAAGCAGTCCGAGCTGGAGACCAAGCAGGTCGAACTGCAGCAGAAGGTGTCCGAGGCCAACGCGCTGCTCGCCAGCCTGGAGTCGGATATCAACGCTTATAAGAGCGTCTACGATCAGTACGAGCAGCAGCAGCAGAACGTGCAGTCGCAGATCGATAAGCAGGTCGAGGATCTGCGCCGCCAGGAAGAGGCGAACAAGAAAAACGACCCCAGCTATGATGCGGGCAAGGACAACGGCGCCACCGGCTCCATGATGTGGCCGTGCCCGTCCTGCCATACGATCACGTCGGAGTTCGGCTGGCGCTACCACCCGATCTATCACACGCAGAAGTATCACTCCGGTGTGGACATCGGCGCGAGCTATGGCGCGAGCATCGTTGCGGCCGACGGCGGCACGGTCATCACGGCCGGCGCTGTGTCCGGTTATGGCAACTGTGTCGTCATCAACCATGGCAACGGCATCACCACGCTCTATGGCCACATGAGTTCCATCGCGGTCTCCTCCGGCCAGAAGGTCTCCAAGGGCCAGACGATCGGTTATGTCGGCTCGACCGGCAACTCCACCGGCCCGCATCTGCACTGGGAGGTCACGGTCAACGGCGTGCGCCAGAACCCGCTCAACTATGCGCGCTGATCGGACATATTTTGACTGAATGAAACTGCCGGGCAGCCGGAAAATGGCTGCCCGGCTCATCTGCTGCATTGGGGCTGCCCGATGCAGGCGGCAAATGGACCCGGAGGGATAGCATGGACGAACACAAGCCACAGGAACAGGCGTCGGAAAAAGTGCCCGCCCGCAGAAAAAGCGGCAGAATGCATGGCTGGAGGGCGAGTATCCTTGCCTGTGTGATCTGTATTCTGGTGACTGCGCTGGTCACGTCGATGATCTTCGTCGGCAAGTTCGGCGGCAGCAGCAACTATAAGCTCGCGCTGAAGTTTGCGCAGGTCAAGCAGGTCGTGGATAAAGACTATATCGGCGACGCGGACGATACGGCGATCAGCGATGCATCATCGAGCGCGATCATCAGCGCCATCGGCGATAAATGGAGCTATTACATGACGGCCGAGGAATACAAGGCCTATCAGATGTACTCCAACAATGAGTACGCTGGCATCGGCGTGACCATCCAGCTCGACGACAAGACGAAGGGCTTTCGCATCACAGCCGTGACGAGCGACTCGCCCGCGGCGAAGGCCGGCCTCCAGCAGGGGGACATCATCACGGCGATCGACGGTGAGGACGTCACGGGCAAGACGCTCTCGGACGTGCAGAGCACCATCCGCGCCAAGCTCAACAAGACGCTCAAGCTCACCATTCAGGACTCCGCCGGCAAGAGCCAGACCGTCACGCTCGACTGTACGGTCATTTACACCGATCCCGTGACGTATAAGCTCATGGATAACGGCGTCGGCTATGTCCAGATCCGCAACTTTGAGACCGGCGGCGGCAGCCGTGCCGTGCAGGCAGTCGATAAGCTGCTGGACCTCGGCGCAAAGTCGCTGGTGTTCGACCTGCGCGATAACCCCGGCGGCCTGCTCTCGGAGCTCATCACGATCCTGGATCACCTGCTGCCGCAGGGCGACCTGTTCGTGAGCGTCGACGGCAACGGAAAAGAGACCGTCACGCAGAGCGACAGCGTCTGCGTCAAAGTGCCGATGGCGGTCATCGTCAACGGCAATACCTACAGTGCGGCGGAGTTTTTCGCGGCCGCGCTGCAGGAGTATGACTGGGCGACCATCGTCGGCCAGAACACGACCGGCAAGGGCCGCAGCCAGACGACCATCGCGCTTCCGGACGGCAGCGCCGTGCACATCTCGAGCCGGAAGTATCTCACGCCCAACCGCGTGGACCTGTCCGAGCAGGGCGGCCTTGTGCCGGATGTCGTCGTGGCCCCGGCCGCGGACAGCGATGTCGATGCGCAGCTTGAGGCAGCGATCGCTGCGCTGCGCTGAATCAACGGAGATATACTGAAATTTCAATGATATAAGGAGACGGATTATGGCGATCGACAGCAGATATAAGATGAGTCAGGAGCGTCTGGACACGCTCAAGGAAGAACTGCATTACCTCGAGACGACCCGCGAGAAAGAAGTCGCGGAGCTCATCAAGGAGGCGCGCTCGTTCGGCGACCTGTCAGAGAACAGCGAGTATGACGAGGCCAAGACGGAGCAGGGCAAGCTCTACTCCCGCATTGCCGAGATCACGGACCTGATCGAGAACGCCGAGGTCGTGGAGAAGGTCGAGGTCGCGGCGGACGTCGTGACCATCGGCAGCCACGTGCGCGTGCTCGACGTCGACGAGGACGCGGAAGAGGAGTACACCATCGTCGGCTCGCAGGAGGCCAACCCCATGGAGGGCTGCATTTCGGACGACAGCCCGTTCGGCTTCGCACTCAAGGGCCACAAGGTCGGCGAGACCGTCACGGTCACAGCCCCGGTCGGCGAGCTGCAGTTTAAGATCATCGCCGTCGAAAACGAAGACTGAGGAGTCCATCATGAACGAAGAGAGAAAGAACCAGCAGGCGGCGGCAGAGCCGTCCCTGTCCGAGATCCTTCAGGTGCGCCGCGACAAGCTCAAGGCGCTGCAGGACGCCGGGCGCGACCCTTTTGTGCAGACGCGCTTTGAGCGCAGCGCCTATTCGGCGGATATCAAGAACGATTTTGACGCCTATGACGGCAAAACGCTGCAAGCCGCCGGCCGCATCATGTCCAAGCGCGGCATGGGCAAGGCCATCTTCTGCGACATTCAGGACGACCGCGGCCAGATCCAGCTCTACGTCCGCAAGGACGCCGTCACTGAGCAGGAGTTTGCCGATTTCCGCAAGTATGACATTGGCGACATCATCGGCGTGCGCGGCTATGCGTTCAAGACCAAGACAGGGGAGATCTCCATCCACGTGCAGCAGATCACGCTGCTCAGCAAGTCCCTGCGCCCGCTGCCGGAGAAGTTCCATGGCATGACGAACACGGAGCTGCGCTACCGCCAGCGCTATGTGGATCTCATCATGAACCCTGAGAGCAAGCGCAATTTCCAGATCCGCAGCCGGTTCGTGGCCTATCTGCGCCGCTATTTGGACGGCCTGGGCTTCATGGAGGTCGAGACCCCCGTGCTCAGCCCCATCGCAGGCGGCGCGACGGCGCGCCCGTTCATCACGCACCACAACACGCTTGACATTGATATGTATATGCGCATTGCGACCGAGCTGCACCTCAAGCGCCTGATCGTCGGCGGCATTGAGCGCGTGTATGAGGTCGGCCGCATCTTCCGCAACGAGGGCATGGACACCAAGCACAATCCGGAGTTCACGACCTGTGAGCTCTATCAGGCCTATACCAACCTCGACGGCATGATGGACATCCTCGAAGGCATCCTCTCCGGCGCGGCCAAGGAGATTCTCGGCACGTATCAGCTCCAGTGGCTGGGCCACGATGTGGACCTCACGCCGAGCTGGCGCCGCGTGACCATGGCCGACGCTGTCAAGGACGTCACGGGGGCGGACTTCATGGCCATCCTCGGCGACGCGGACGCGGCAGTCGCCCTCGCCAAGAGCGTGGGCGTGGACATGGAAAACGTCGCCCACACGTGGGGCAACGCGCTCTATGAGACGTTCGACCAGAAGGTCGAGTCCACGCTCATCCAGCCGACATTCATCACCATGTACCCCGTGGAGGTCAGCCCGCTGGCCAAGCGCAGCCCCGAGCAGCCTGCGCTCACCGAGCGCTATGAGATGTTCATCTGCGGCTGCGAGATGGGCAACGCCTTCTCTGAGCTCAACGACCCCATCGACCAGTATCAGCGCTTCAAAGCACAGGCCGAAAAGCGCGCCCACGGCGATGAAGAGGCCAACATGATGGACGAGGACTTCGTCATGGCGCTCGAATACGGCATGCCGCCCACCGGCGGCTTGGGCTTCGGCATTGACCGCTGCGCCATGCTACTGTGCGGCGCAAGCTCCATCCGCGATGTGATCCTGTTCCCCACAATGAAGTCCTTAGATGGTGTAAATAAGAAAAATGATGTAAATAATACAGCTTCTGAAGCACCTGAAAAAAATGTAAAAACTGAGTCTGAAAAGATTGATTTTTCTAAGGTAAAGATTGAGCCTTTATTTGAGGAAGCAGTTGATTTTGATACATTCAGCAAGTCAGATTTCCGTGCAGTAAAGGTTAAAGAATGTGTTGCAGTACCGAAGTCAAAGAAACTGTTACAGTTCACTCTTGATGACGGAACAGGCACAGACAGAACCATTTTAAGCGGTATTCACGCTTATTATGAGCCGGAAGAACTGGTTGGAAAGACACTTATCGCTATCACAAATCTTCCACCGAGAGCGATGATGGGTATCGACTCCTGCGGTATGCTCCTTAGTGCTATTCACGAAGAAGAAGGCGAAGAAAAGCTCCATCTTCTGATGGTAGATGACCACATTCCGGCAGGTGCAAAGCTTTATTAAGATGATGTAAAGATGTACCGTTTTACCAAATAGACGGGACGTACTTCATTTGATAAAAAACTGAAAAAACAGCGATTTACATCAAACTTACATCATTTGATGCAGAAATCGGTGCAAGCAAGAAAAAATCGCATAATTAGTACGATGAGTGGGCAATTCCAATCGGGATTGCCCATTTTCTAAAATGAAAAGCAAATTCAATAATTGAAAGGAGAAGGCATAATGGAATTTAGAGAAGATATAGGACAGTATGTTTTTGAGTATGAGGGACTGATTTTTGCTTGGGACGAAGAACCAGAAGAAGATATTCAGGATACTGTAAAAAC
>CDYT01011882.1_pt1 | contig 9208 bp, 5 predicted proteins | sample 557541 | NCBI WGS metagenome assembly CDYT01 (sample SAMEA3182060, study PRJEB8094) | gut metagenome | biome: human; feature: gut; material: Stool; isolation source: human stools | place: Canada | collected 2013-01-15
GACCATTGGAGCTCTGGCGAGTGTCGTCTTACTTTTTCTGAACGCCCGACCGGTGGTGTCTGACGAACGTAGTGAGGAGTTCCGCCGGTCAGTGATAGAAAAAGCCAGACGACCGACAGAAGCGACCGGGTCACCAAAACCGATCACCGAAGACGAATAAGTAACGAACTACCTTTATAAGTGTAAATATGTATATAACTGCCAAAATGCAAACGAAACTCTTTTTATTACAACATCAACAACTATTATCTACTGATACACAAACGTTTCCACTTGTGTAAAATTATACATTTTGAACTTTCTATGTAAAAAACAGAAAAAACATTTGGAATTAAAAAAAATTCGTCGCTATCTTTGTTGCATAAAAATGATAAAAATATGAAGCGTTTATCCCTACATCTCCTGAATATTATTATTCTCGTGGTCCTTAGCCACGGAACGGAGAGGGGTATATAAACGAAGATCGAACCGAAATATAAATTGATCATATGCCTTTCTCCCAAACGAGAAAGGCTTTTTTTTTAACAGACAGAAAAATGAACAAAACAATGTATCGCCATATTATCGTCATTAACATTCTACTCGTGGTCCTGCAAAGATAACGAGAGAAGGGTGACGCGTATATACACACTATTTGTAGAAGCCTTTCTCTCGCCGGGAGAAAGGCTTCTTCGCATTTAAGAACTTACTGCACAAAATAAAAGAAAATGAGAAATAACCTTAGAAGCGCTGTTACAATGACAGGCCGTCGGATGGCCGGAGCCAGAAGTTTGTGGAGAGCCAATGGTATGAAAGACGAACAATTCGGGATGCCCGTCATCGGCATCGTCAACTCGTTCACCCAGTTTGTACCGGGTCATACCCACCTGCACGAAATCGGACAATACGTAAAGACCTTAATAGAAAAACGCGGATGCTTCGCAGCCGAATTCAATACCATAGCCATCGACGACGGAATCGCCATGGGCCACGACGGGATGTTATACTCGCTTCCTTCGCGGGAAATCATCGCCGACAGTGTGGAATACATGGCCAACGCCCATCAGGTAGACGCTTTGTTTTGTATCAGTAATTGTGACAAAATCACACCGGGCATGCTGATGGCTGCTATGCGTCTGAATATTCCGACGATTTTTGTATCCGGAGGCCCGATGGAAGCCGGTGATTTCGACGGCAAGGGAATAGATCTGATCGACGCCATGGTCATGAGTGCAGACAGCCGTTGCAGCGATGCAGATATCGAGAAAATCGAACGTTGGGCCTGCCCCGGATGCGGTTCATGTTCGGGCATGTTTACAGCCAACTCCATGAACTGTCTCAACGAAGCGTTGGGATTGGCGCTTCCCGGCAACGGTACCATTGTAGCCACCCACACTAACCGGCGGCGTTTGTTTGAAAAAGCTGCTTCATTAATCGTACAAATGGCCGGACGGTATTATTTCGAAGGGGACGATTCGGTATTACCCCGTAACATAGCGACCAAAGCCGCTTTCGGGAATGCCATGTCACTGGACATCGCCATGGGAGGATCGACCAATACCGTACTCCACCTGCTGGCCATCGCCCACGAAGCCGGAGTAGACTTCACCATGCAGGATATCGACCGCCTGTCGAGAAAAGTACCGGTACTATGCAAGGTCGCTCCCAACTCTCACTTTCACATCCAGGATGTAAACCGGGCAGGAGGTATCCTGTCTATCCTCGGGGAATTGGCGGAAGCCGGTTTGATCGATACCACGGTCAACCGTGTCGGATACAAAAATCTGGCAGAATGCCTCTCGAAATACAACCTGAAAAGCCCGAAGCTCACTCAAAAGGCGCAAAAATTCTATCTCAGTGCACCCGGCGGCAAATTCAGCCGGGAACTGGGTTCTCAAAGTAAAACCTATGCCCGCTTCGATACCGACCGTCGGATGGGATGTATCCGGGATGTAGACCATGCTTATTTCAAAGACGGGGGACTGGCTGTCCTGACCGGGAACATCGCCCGCAACGGATGTATCGTAAAAACAGCCGGAGTAGATGAATCACTGTTCGTATTCCGGGGACGTGCCAAAGTATTCGAATCGCAGGAACAAGCCATGAACGGTATTCTGAACGATGAAGTAAAAGCCGGAGATGTCGTCGTCATCCGTTATGAAGGGCCTAAAGGCGGACCGGGCATGCAAGAAATGCTTTACCCCACTTCTTATCTGAAATCCAAACATCTGGACAAAGCCTGTGCCCTGATCACCGACGGACGATTTTCAGGAGGGACTTCGGGTTTATCCATCGGTCACATCTCACCTGAAGCAGCTGCCGGAGGAGCTTTAGCCATCGTCCGGGACGGCGATCTGATCGAAATAGACATTCCGGCACGGACCATCAACCTGTTACTGAGTGATCCCGATATTGCCGCCCGGTTAGCCGCTCAAAAAAACTTCGAACCGGCCGGACGCGAACGTACGGTACCCAAATCCCTGCAGGCTTACGCCCGGTTCGTCAGTTCAGCCGACCAGGGTGCCGTCCGCATTCTATAACCCATAAGTTTTTACTTTTTATCTCTTTTTTCGTATGAACACTACTACACAATCTATCTATATGGAAAAGCAAGTAACAAAGACAACTTGTTTTTCGGGCTCGAAAGCGGTAATCGAAACCCTTCTACGTGAAGGAGTGGATACCGTCTTCGGGTATCCCGGAGGAACAATCATGCCGGTATACGATGCGTTATACGACTATCGGGACCGTCTCAACCACATCCTCGTACGTCATGAACAGGGGGCATTACATGCCGCCCAGGGCTATGCCCGGGTAAGCGGACGTCCCGGTGTCTGTATCGTCACTTCGGGTCCCGGAGCTACCAATACGGTAACAGGCCTTGCCGACGCGATGATGGATTCGACTCCTGTCGTTCTGATCAGCGGACAGGTAGGTTCCGGTTTCCTGGGCACCGATGCTTTTCAGGAAACCAACTTCGTAGGGATCACCCAGGCTGTAACCAAATGGAACTGCCAGGTACGGCATGCCGCCGATATCCCTGCAGCCATCGCCAAGGCATTCTATATCGCCCGCACGGGACGTCCCGGACCCGTCGTGGTAGATATTACCAAAGATGCCCAGCAAGAAATGGCCGAATATCATTATGAAAAGGTCAGCTTCATCCGGAGTTATTGCCCGTCTCCGGCCATCGATAAAGAAAAAATTGCAGAAGCGGCCAAATTGATCAATCTGTCCCGTAAACCGTTGGCTTTAATCGGCCAGGGCGTCATCCTCGGCGGGGCAGAAAAAGAACTACGTGTTTTCCTGGAAAAAAGCGGTATCCCTGCAGCTTCCACTTTATTGGGACTGTCGGCCATTCCTTCCGATCATCCCCAATTCGTCGGTATGTTGGGTATGCATGGGAATTATGCCCCCAATATAAAAAACAAAGAATGCGATTTACTGATCGCGATAGGCATGCGTTTCGACGACCGGGTAACCGGAAATCCCGAACAATTCGGCATCAACGCCAAGATCATCCACCTGGAAATCGATCCTGCCGAAGTGAATAAAATCATATATGCCGACGTACCTGTCCTGGGAAATGTCAAAGAGACTTTACCCGCCCTGACAGAATTAGTGGTCCCCAACCGGCATACCGACTGGATAGCGGAATTCAAAGCCTGTTACAACATCGAATATCAGGAAATCATAGAACCGGCGCTCTACCCCACGAGCAAGCAAATCCGTATGGGAGAAGTAGTCGACCTGGTATCGAAAGCCTATCACCACGACGCGATTCTGGTCACCGATGTCGGGCAACAGCAGATGGTAGCTTCCCGTTATTTCCGCTTCAAACATACGCGGAGTATCGTCACTTCGGGTGGATTAGGCACCATGGGATTCGGTCTTCCGGCAGCTATCGGAGCAAAAATCGGAGCCCCCCAAAGAGAGGTTTGCCTGTTTGTCGGTGACGGTGGTTTTCAAATGAACCTGCAGGAACTCGGTACCATCTTTCAATCCCGGGTACCGGTGAAGATTATCCTGCTGAACAATAGCTTTCTGGGTATGGTGCGCCAATGGCAGGAGCTCTTTTTCGACAAGCGGTACTCATTTACCGAAATGACTAACCCTGACTTCGGGGCAATCGCCCAAGGAAACGGTATCGCCTACCGGTGCGTGGAAAAACGGGACGAACTGGAAACAGCCATCCATGCCATGAAGGAACATCCCGGAGCCTTTCTGCTGGAGGTTCGGGTTGAACCGGAAGAGAATGTATTTCCGATGGTTCCTGCCGGTGCAGCTGTGGGGGATGTGAGATTGGAATAAAGGAAAAAGTTGAAAGCTAAAGGCTATAGGCTGGAGGCCAGGAGGTAGAGGAGGGGGAGGAGGGGGAGAAAGGGAAAAAAGGGAGAGAAAAAGAGATTATCGATAATAATAAAATAGAAAAATGATGCGATGAATAAAGAATATATCATAACGGTCTTTTCAGAAAACAAAGTAGGATTGCTAAGCCAGATCACGACGGTATTCACTTGCCGGGATATCAATATCGAAAGCCTGACGACTTCGGAATCGTCTATCCCGGGCATTCACAAATTTACCATAGTCGTCATCACCGGTCCCGAAAAGATAGAGAAACTGGTCAAGCAGATCGAAAAGAAAATCGATGTACTGAAAGCCTTTGTTTTCACCCCGGATGAAGTGGTACAACAGGAAATCGCACTTTACAAAGTCACCCGGAGCAACAGTGTCGAAAAATTGGTACGCGACCACCATGTACGGATACTGGAAATCTGTGACGATTATATCGTACTGGAAAAGACCGGACACAAAGAGGATACCCAGTCTCTGTTCGAATTACTACAACCCCATGGAGTACAGCAATTCGTCCGGTCGGGCCAAATCGCGATCATCAAATCAAAACGCGAACTATTGAATGAATATTTACAGAAACGGGAAAATACGACGAAAGCGTAAACAACCCGGATCAAGGACAAAATAACACTAACAATTAAATCATTATTATTATGGCACAAATTAATTTCGGAGGAGTAAAAGAAAACGTAGTAACCAGAGAAGAATTTCCATTGGCAAAAGCGCTCGAGGTATTGAAAAACGAAACCATTGCTGTTATAGGATACGGTGTACAAGGTCCCGGTCAGGCCCTGAACCTGAAAGACAACGGTTTCAACGTAATCGTAGGTCAGCGCCGGGGAAGTAAAACCTGGGATAAAGCCGTAGCCGACGGCTGGATACCCGGCGAAACCCTGTTCGACATCGAAGAAGCCGCCCGGAGAGGAACGATCATACAATATTTACTATCGGATGCAGGTCAGATCGCCGTATGGCCGACTATTCAAAAACACCTGACTCCCGGCAAAGCCCTCTATTTCTCACATGGTTTCGGCATCACCTATAAAGATCGCACAGGCATCATCCCGCCGGCCGATGTCGATGTCATCCTGATCGCTCCGAAAGGCTCGGGTACTTCATTGCGGAGAATGTTCTTACAGGGACGGGGATTAAATTCCAGTTATGCCATCTTCCAGGATGCCACCGGCAAAGCTTGGGACCGGGTTATCGCTTTAGGAATCGGAGTAGGCTCGGGTTATCTGTTCGAGACCACCTTTCAGCGGGAAGTATATTCCGACCTGACAGGAGAACGGGGTACTCTGATGGGAGCGATCCAGGGCATTTTTGCAGCCCAGTACGACACTTTACGCGAACACGGCCACACCCCTTCGGAAGCCTTCAACGAAACCGTCGAGGAACTGACCCAAAGTCTGATGCCTTTAATTGCAGAAAACGGTATGGACTGGATGTATGCCAACTGCTCGACGACAGCACAACGGGGAGCACTCGATTGGTGGAAGAAATTCCGGGATGCCGCCAAACCGGTATTCGACGAATTGTACGGCCAGGTATCTTGTGGCAACGAAGCCCAACGTTCGATCGATTCCAACAGCCGGCCCGACTATCGTGAAAAACTGGAAAAAGAACTTCAGACCATGCGCGAATCCGAGATGTGGCAAGCCGGTGCCGTCGTTCGGAAACTGAGACCGGAAAACAATTAAAGCGAAAAGGCTAGAAGCAAAAAGCTAGAAGCGAAAAGTAAAAAGTGAAAGGAGATCGGCGAAAAAGCAAAAGATGAAAAGCGCCCCAATAACCTTCACTAATCCCTTTCCTTTTTTACCTACTCCCGCTTCCACCTTATAACTTATAGCTTTTAGCCTAATAGCCTTTTCGCCTCTAACCTTTTACCTCATCACCTCATGCGTGAAAAAGTATATATATTCGATACCACCCTTCGGGATGCAGAGCAAGTTCCGGGGTGTCAGCTGAATACAATCGAAAAGATAGAAGTTGCCAGGCAGCTCGAGAAACTGGGTGTAGACATCATCGAAGCCGGTTTCCCCATCTCGAGTCCCGGGGATTTCAATTCCGTTGTAGAGATTTCTAAAGCAGTAACCGTTCCAACCATCTGTGCTCTGACCCGGGCTGTAAAAAAAGACATCGAAGTGGCTGCCGAAGCATTGAAATTTGCCAAACGGGGACGTATCCATACCGGAATCGGTACCTCCTGGTATCATATCCACGAAAAATTGAATTCCACTCCCGACGAAATCGTCGGGAGAGCGGTAGAGGCCGTAAAATATGCCCGTCGATTTGTCGATGATGTCGAATTTTACGCCGAAGATGCAGGCCGTACAGAAGAAGAATACCTGGCCCGGGTAGTAGAAGCAGTGATCAAAGCCGGTGCCACCGTCGTCAATATCCCCGACACCACGGGGTATTGTCTGCCGAACGAGTACGGAGCAAAGATCGCCTATTTGATGAATCATGTCCCCAACATCGACAAAGCCATTATTTCCACTCATTGCCACAACGATCTGGGCATGGCCACTGCCAACACTTTAGCCGCCGTACAAAACGGAGCACGGCAGGTCGAAGTGACGATCAACGGCCTCGGCGAACGGGCCGGTAACACCGCCCTCGAAGAAATCGTGATGGCGATTGCCTGTCACAAAAATCTGGATTTCAATATCGGTATCAACACCAGGCAAATCATCGCTACCAGCCAGCTGGTATCCAGTTTGATGCGGGTGCCGGTACAACCCAACAAAGCCATCGTCGGCCGTAATGCTTTCGCCCATTCGTCGGGCATCCACCAGGACGGTGTACTGAAAAGCCGGGAGACCTATGAAATCATCGCCCCGGAAGACGTAGGGGTCGATCAGTCCAGTATCGTCCTCACCGCCCGTAGTGGCCGTGCAGCACTGAAACATCATTTGAAAGCCATCGGTTATACTCCCGACAACGACGAACTCGACGCCATCTACCAGCGCTTTCTGGAATTAGCCGATAAGAAAAAAGACATTACCACCCGCGACCTGGAAGTACTTGCCGGTAGTGAAGCTTCGCGCAAACACCGCGACATGAAACTGGTGGGGTTGCAGGTTGTATGCGGCTCGACTTCCATACCGACAGCAACTGTGCAAATCAGCTTCGGGGGAGATATTTTCACCGAAACAGCCAGCGGTAACGGCCCGGTCGATGCAGCCATCAATGCTGTAAAAAGCATCACCAAACGACGGGTACATCTGGAAGAATACCTGGTACAGGCCATCACCCGGGGAAGCGACGACCTGGGTAAAGTACACGTACAAGTCTCCCACAAAGGCAAAATGTACCACGGTTTCGGCGCCAACACAGACATTGTCACCGCATCGGTCGAGTCGTTCCTGGATGCGATAGCTAAAATAAGTTAGTACCCCAAAGTCAAAATACACCTTATGAAAACTTTATTCGATAAAATCTGGGATGCCCATACGGTCGACACCATCGCCGGAGGTTCATGTGTGCTCTATATCGACCGGCAATACATTCACGAAGTAACGAGTCCACAAGCTTTCGAAGGGCTTCATTCGCGCGGCGCGAAAGTATTCCGTCCGGCTCAGGTCACAGCCAGCCCCGATCACAATATACCCACACAAAATCAACATCTGCCGGTACAGGATCTGCAATCCGCCCGGCAACTGTCGATGCTCGAAAATAACTGTACCGAACACGGTATCACGATTTTCAAAGTCGGTACCCCCAAAAACGGAATTATCCATGTGGTGGGTCCCGAAACAGGTCTGACCCAACCGGGAATGACCATCGTCTGTGGAGACAGCCATACTTCCACCCACGGAGCTATGGGCTGCGTGGCGTTCGGCATCGGAACCAGCGAGGTAGAAATGGTATTAGCCTCCCAATGTGTATTGCAATCCAAACCCAAGACCATGCGGATCAATGTCGAAGGACAATTGAATCCCGGAGTTTGTTCGAAAGATATCATTTTATATCTCATTTCGAAACTAGGTACCGGCGGCGGTACCGGACATTTCATCGAATTTGCCGGATCGGCTATCCGCTCGCTATCGATGGAAGCCCGGATGACGATCTGTAATATGAGCATCGAAATGGGAGCCCGCGGCGGGATGATCGCTCCGGACGAAACGACCTTTGCCTACCTGAAAGGCAGGGAATATGCGCCCCAAGGAACCGAATGGGACAAATCCGTCACACAATGGAAGCAGCTATACAGTGATCCCGACGCCGTCTTCGACAAAGAAGTCACATTCGATGCTGCCGACATCTACCCTATGATCACCTACGGCACCAACCCCGGTATGGGAATCGCTCTCACCCACTCTATCCCCGAAGTCTCCGAAATCGAAGAGACTTCCCGGCCTTCTTTCTTAAAAGCTCTGGAATACATGGACTTCAAACCGGGCGAAAAGCTACCGGGCAAACCGGTCGACTATGTTTTTGTCGGCAGTTGTACCAATGGACGGATCGAAGATCTGCGGGTATTCGCCGACTATGTGAAAGGCAAGCAAAAAGCAGCAGGCGTGACAGCCTGGATCGTTCCGGGCAGCAAACAGGTAGAAAAACAAGCCATCGACGAAGGGATCAGGGATACACTCGAGGCTGCAGGCTTCGAATTACGGCAACCGGGATGCTCCGCCTGCCTGGCAATGAACGACGACAAAATTCCGGCAGGGAAATATTGTGTCTCCACCTCCAATCGTAATTTTGAAGGCCGGCAAGGACCGGGAGCCCGCACTCTACTGGCAGGCCCACTCGTCGCTGCTGCCTGTGCTATCCACGGCATAATCACCGTCCCCGACTCACTCCAACTCAGCAACCCAGTAACTCAGCAACTCAGCAACTCAGCAACTCAGCAACTCAGCAACTC
>CDYT01014702.1_pt1 | contig 9171 bp, 7 predicted proteins | sample 557541 | NCBI WGS metagenome assembly CDYT01 (sample SAMEA3182060, study PRJEB8094) | gut metagenome | biome: human; feature: gut; material: Stool; isolation source: human stools | place: Canada | collected 2013-01-15
CGGGACCTCCGACGAGGACGGGACCTCCGACGAGGACGGGACCTCCGACGAGGACGGGACCTCCGACGAGGGCCAGAATCCCATGGAGACGCTGGAGGCCGCACAGGTCCACAGTGACCCGAACGGCGATTTGACCTTCCGGGCCAAGGCCGTCACCGTGGAGCCCCTGGATCAACTGGGCGACGTGAGCTTTGACAGCAACAGCGTCGAGGGCAAAATCCTGTATCCGGAGCAGAACGCTACATACGTCCTGCGGACCTACCTTACCAGTGAAAAGCCTGACGGCACGGAGATCGGCGCAGAGTATCTGGTGGATGAGCGGACCTTTACAGACCTGACCAGCAACAAGGAATTCTCTGTCCACGTCCCTCATGAAGGAACTGACGCTCCCAGCGGGAACTACTATGTCACCACCTTCCTCATGCGGCAGGTGAACTATGCCGACGCTGAAGGGACGTCGCAGACCGCCTATGTGGCCATCGGAAGCGCTGGCTCTGAAACCACGGTGTCCTATACCAACTCCAACGCCCCCAGCGCGCCGCAGACCGTCACCCTGACCGCCGCCGGCAACGAGACCATGGTAGCCGGCTGGGATGCGGTTGAAGATGCCGATGGCTACCGCATTACCATCTACGACGCAGATGGAAATGACACCGGCCTGGGCTACGAGTACAGCGCGGCGCAGTTTGGCACCATGCCCGGCCTGAGCTATAATGGAGATACCGGCACCTACACCATCGACATGGCCATGACCGTGGGCGACCCGGATGCAAAGGATGCGGAAGGGAACTCCCTTAAGCTAGAGCCCAATCAGAACTACCGGGTGGGCGTCACGGCGTACAAAACTAACACCTCCATTGCAATCGGCGAAGACGAGGATGGCACCCCCATCACCCGGGACGTGAAGTACTACGGGTCGGAAACGAAGTCTCCGGAAGCAAATCTGCCGAAGTATGAACCGCTGGAGATGACTCTTCAGCTTTCGTCCTCCAAGGGGAGTTCCAAAACTCTCTCTGCCGACGAAGATACGCACATCTACAACGGCTGTATCAACGGCGACTCCAGCTGGGCGCTGGGCGTGTGGGATGCTGACGAAAACAACTCTACCGCTTTCACGGTCACACGGATGGACACCAATGTGAAACTTGGTGACGATGACGAGGACTCTTATTATGAGATCCCCGACTTCGAGGGCTCCCTGATGCTCTCCGTCACCGGCACGGTTGTCAATAATAACGGCACCACCGACACCACCACCCGCTATGTGCTCCTCACCAAGGATGAGGCCGCGCCCATCGTCACTCTGGACGCGGATACCTTCCGCGCCGACAGCGCCACCCGCTCCTACACCATCACCGGCGTCACTGAGCCGGGGGCCACGGTGTGGCTCGGCGATCCGGATCAAACCTACCCGGAGGACAGTTCTCCCACAGCAAATGAAAAGGGCGAATTTACCCTCACCGGCACTGTGCCGGAGAACGCCACCGAACTGTTCCAGCGGGTGGCCGCCATGGACGCGGCGGGCAACAAGGGCAGCGACGACGCGCTGGTGACTACTCGTCCCGCAGAGTCCCAAACCCCCGACGAGCCTGACGAGCCCTCGAATCCCACCACTCCCTCCGGCGGCTCTGACAGCGACCCCAGCTACTCTCCCGTCATGGCCGTGTCCGACGGTGGAACCGTCCAGGTGAACCCCCGCACACCCAGTGAGGGCGACGAAGTCACCATTACCGTGGAGCCGGATCGTGGCTATGAGGTGGACGAGGTCATCGTCACCGACCGCAATGGCAACCGTGTGGACGTCACCGCCGAGCGGAACGGCACCTACACCTTCGAGCAGCCTCGGGGCCGCGTGACCATCGAAGTCACCTTCGTACCCACCGGCACCGCTACCTTCTTCACCGACGTGCCGGAGTCCTTCTGGGCCTATAACGAGATTAAGTGGGCCTATGACAACGGCTATGTCAACGGCACCAGCGACACCACCTTCAGCCCGAATTCCAGTATCTCCCGCCAGCAGGTGTGGATGATTCTGGCCCGGCTGTCCGGCGCGGATCCCGCCAACATGGCCGAGGCACGTACCTGGGCTATGGAGAACGGCATCTCCGACGGCACTACCCCCGGCAACGCCGTCACCCGGCAGCAGCTGGTGGCTCTGCTGTACCGCTACGCCACTATGATGGGCTATGCCAATGACGCCCGCGCCGATCTGTCCAGTTTCCCCGACGCTGACAGCGTTGCGGCCTATGCGGTGGAGCCTTTCCAGTGGTCCGTGGCCAACAACATCGTAGCCGGTACCTCTGACGGCACCCTGAATCCCACCGGCACCGCCACTCGGGCCCAGTTCGCGGTAATTCTGTACCGCTTCTGGGAGCAGATTGGGTAACCGGAAACCAGGAATTTCATAAACATAGCACCCAGCCGGGCGGAACAAAATCCGCCCGGCTGGTTTTTTTGCGGAAGGGTTCAGAGTTCCATTTCCCACCCTCGGGTGGGGCAAGCAGAGCGTTTGGCTTGCCGTTGGCAGCCAAACGCTTTTTGCGGGCTGACGCCCGCACCCACTTTAGACGGCCCAAGGGCGGAAGGGCAGAGAGAGAAACCAGGCGCTGCCCGGCTATAGACTCTGCGGCCTGCTGGATTTTGCTATGCCGTTGACAAAGAAGCCATGAAGCCATTTTTCTCTGTCATTGAGCCCCCGAACAATTCTGTCCCTGTTTGCCCCTGTGAGCCGCTGTGTGGGGCGAATGGGGCCGGGGTGGCATCCGTACCCCTGTCGCCTCTCTTTCGGCGTTTCGGGCAGTCTTTGCGAAAGCGTCCGAATCCTCTCTCTCGGCATGCCCTCCGGCAGTTATGAATGTTCTGATAACTCTTCCCGTAACCCCTGGCTTTCCAGGAAATGTTCTGGTATGGTGTGCTTCCCGGCAGCACCATACCAGAATTTTTATGTGAGAGAGGAGGCAGAGACATGGAGACCAGAACAAGAAACCGGGTCATCGCCTTCCGAGTGACATCGGCGGAGCGGCGGAACATCGAGGCCAAAGTCCGGCAGTCGGGACTGTGCCAGCAGGAATATCTGCTCCACGCCGCCCTGGAAACCCCCATCTATATGGTAGAGGACCTAAAGCCGCTCCTGGGCGAACTGCGGGCCTGGGGACGGAACCTGAACCAGCTGACTGTGCTGGCCCATCAGGGGCACATCGAAAGCGCCAATCTGCGAGAGGCCACAGAAATGCTGGGCAAGGTCTACGAGGCGGTGAACCGGCTGCTGACAGAGGAAGGACAGGTGGTAATCCATGGCGACGTGCAGTTTCATCCGTGAGAAGAAGCAGACCGCCGGCGCCATGGGTGGTGTCCTGCGGTACGTGGCTCAGGAGCAGAAAACCGTGGACACAGACGGCACCCGCTACCTCACCGGCGTCAACTGTGCGGCGGATCTGGCCTATCAGAGCTTCCTGGCTACAAAGAACCTGTACGGCAAGGCCAGCGGCACCTGGTTCTACCACTACACCCAGTCCTTCTCGCCCCAGGAGCGCGTCACACCGGCGGAGGCCCATCAGATCGCCCAGGGGCTGGCGGAGCGCTTCTTCCCCGACTGCGAAGTGTTGGTGGCTACGCATATCGACCGGGCGCACCTCCACTCCCACCTGGTGGTAAACTCCGTGAAGCCGGACACCGGGGAAAAGCTCCACTTCACGCCTCGGACCTTAGAGCGGATGCGGCTGGTCAGCGACCAGATCTGCCGGGAACATGGGCTGACCACCCTGAAGCCGTATCACCAGAAGAAACCGGTCAAGGGCCTCCGGCCGGGGGAGTACCGCAGTGCTATGCGGGGGCAAAGCTGGAAGTTCCATCTGATTGCGGTGATCGAGGCGGCCATGGAGCGCACCGGCAGCCGGGATGAGTTCCTGGCCGAGCTGCGGCGCCGGGGCTACGATGCCCGATGGGAGGACGACCGGAAAAGCATCACCTACATCACCCCCTCGGGAATGCGGTGCCGGGACGATAAGCTCCACGAGGAAAAATTCAGGAAGGAGAAGATAGAAGATGAGTTTCGAATCCGACAACGCGCAGCGCAACACGACCTTGGACAGGCTGAAACAGCGGACGCCACCCACGCTGACCGACCAGCAGCCCAACGTCCTCTACACCATGCCGATGACGACGGTGGAGCGGCTGGAGGAAGTCCTGCGGAGGACCTTGGCCCTACAGGAGACCATCCGGGCGGATACGGAGAGACTGGCCACCAGAGAAAATCTGAAGGAGTTGGCCACAGACCAGCAGTTAGTGGACTGGCTGAATCAGACCAACAGCATCCATCAGGGGATCTGCCGGGACCTGCGCCAGACGGTACAGGAGATGAAGGAAGAACACAAACAGGATGGGAAGCGGCGCGACGGATTTATGAGGGAACTCTCCGAACTGGAAGCTCAGTTCCGCCGGAATTGGGACGAGGCCTCGGCCCGCTTCCAGGGCAAGATTCTACTGACGATCCTGGCGTCGGGCATCGTGTCGGCAGTGGTCAGTGTCCTGATGTGGCGGGTGCTGCTGTAACCGGGGAGATCATCCACCTCCTGGCCCGTCTGGAGGACGGTGGGCAGCAAGTACCGGTGCAGGACAGCACAACCCTCCCCGCCCGCATGGACCGCAAGGCGTGGGCAAAGGAGCGTCGGCACCACATGGGCCGCCAGGGGTCTGAACCAGAGGAAGGGCAGAAGCTGCTCTGAACAGGATCAGACCCCGGGAAATCCCGGGGCCTGATTTCCCCTCCGGGCAGCTCAAAAGCTGCACCGCATAAAACAAAGATAAGGCCCCCGGCCAGACAGCCAAGTTGTTGCTTTTCTGATAACAGACACCAGTTCCCCTGGCTATTGGGGCCGCATCGTGGTATGGTGTGTCGCTGACAGGAGGCGACACACATGAACGACTATATGCGGGCATTGCACCAGCGGTTCTGCAAGGAGCCGGAACGCAAAGAAGTCCGGGAGGAACTGGAGAGGGTTTATGCGACAGTCAAAGAAAGACTGCCCAGACAAGACCAGGAGAAACTGCTGCGGATCGCAGACCTGGAGATCGATCTGCGGGAGGAAACCTCCCTGGCATCCTTCGTCGCCGGGTTTCAGTTGGGTATGGGGATTGCCGGGGAGATGGAACGGTATTGCTTTGAGGACGAGGAAGAAAAGCGGGCTACAGAGAGGGCGAAGATGAGGTGTCTCCTGGTCAAAATTTGATACGCATATTCAAAGAGAAGGGGCTGCCGTGGGCAGCTCTTTCTTAACTTTCTGATAACAGTGGACATAGGCCCTGGCTATTTTTCTTTTCTATGGTATGTTCTGTCGTTGCAAAGGAGGCAGATGCCATGGCAAAGAAACGGGCCAACGGTGAGGGCAACATCAGAAAGAGGAAGGACGGCCGCTGGGAGGGCCGGTACACCGCCGGCTACGATCCCAAGACCGGCAAGCGGATCATCAAGAATGTGCTGGGCAAGACCCAGGCGGAGGTCAAGCAGAAGCTGTCCACGGCGATGGAGGCCTGCAAGGCAGTAGACGTTGTCCGGTCCGATGACTACACGGTGGCGGAGTGGCTGCGGACCTGGTTTGCGCTCTACGCCAAGCCGAATATCCGGCCCACCACCGCCAGATCCTACCAGGGCAGCATTGAACTGCACATCATCCCCAGGATCGGCTGCATCAAACTGAACAAGCTCACCGGCCGGGACATTCAAAAGCTCTACAAAGACCTGATGGAAAACGGCCGGCTGCGAAAAGCCCAGAAGAGCAAGCAGCCGGGACTCAGCAGCACCACTGTCCGGGGCATCCACATGATGCTCCACAATGCCCTGGACCGGGCGGTGAAAGAGCGGCTCATCCTCCGCAACCCCACCGAGGACTGCATCATCCCGAAGGTTCAAAAGCAGGAGATGAAAATTCTCCACCCAGAGGACATGAAAGCCTACCTGGAGGCGGCGGAGAAACGGGGCGTCCTGCCCATGTTCTATCTGGAGCTGGTCAGCGGCATCCGCAAGGGGGAACTGGTGGCTCTACGCTGGGAGGACCTGGATGTGGAGCACCGCACCATCTCGGTGAGCAAGCAGGCCCTGGGCGGTCTGGGGAAAGAGCTGGTGGTAAACCGTCCCAAGACGGAGAACTCCATCCGGGCAATCTCCATCCCCCAGGATGCGGTGGACCTGCTGGTCCGGGAGCACGAAAAGCACCCGGAGAACCCCTACCTCTTCCCATCTCCCCTTACCGGCGGGATGTATCACCCGGACAGCGTAGTAAACCTCCACAAGAAGATTCTGAAGGACGCCGGCCTGGAGCACATCCGATTCCATGATCTGCGGCATACTTTTGCCACCATGGCCCTGCAGAATGGGGTGGATGTAAAAACGGTGTCCAACATGCTGGGCCACTACGACGCCGGATTCACCCTCCGCACCTACACCCATGCCACCCGGCAGATGCAGGAACAGGCGGCGGAGAAGATGGGGAATTTTATGAAACAGGTCCTGTAATCCCGAAAGAAAAATCACCGGGCAGGAGGGATTCCATCCTGCCCGGTGCTCTTGTGTCCGGTGGTTCGTTTCGTGATGTGGGTCACGGTGTGGGTCTTGCGCCGGAACACCACGACACCATGCGGGAAAGCGCAACTTTTGAAAGCAAAAAGCACCCGAAATCCGCAGATTTCAGGCGCTTTTTGGAGCTAATGATGTGACTCGAACACACGACCTGCTGATTACGAATCAGCTGCTCTACCGACTGAGCTACATTAGCTTATTCTCTTCAGAACAAGTGGTATTTTACCATAATTTCTCCCGGGCGTCAACAGGTATTTTTTCCGGCGGCGGGCGTCATCATGCAGCGGTTTTTGTATATTACAAATTGTATTTTGACGGATTTCCTGCAAAATGATTCGTGGTGTTTCCCGCTCTTTCTCCCTGCTTTTCCCAATTCGGACAGCTTATATCTGTCATCTCCGCTGATTTTACCGGCAGAAAATTCGACCTCATTTGGCATTTTTCGTCGGCTTGTCCAGAGGTCTTCTGATTTTCCCGTCGGAAAGTTCTTTACATAATCTTTTCGATAATTTTCATCTACCAAGAGTTATTCACATTTTCCACAGGGTTTTCAACATTTCTGTATTCCTTATATTCCAATAATTCTATCTATAATTGTATATTTTTCCCAGGCCCGCTTTCCGGGATTTCAACAGGCTGAAAAGTGCGTTTTTATTTTACATAACCACTGTCCTCCGAAAAGTTCTCCCATCAGCTCCCTTTTTTTCGCCCGCAAGGAACGGTTTGACGAAGCGGCGGGCCTCCCCTTCAAAAAAAGAAAGGCTGCATCCTTTACAGATGCAGCCTGCATAGGGTCCTTATTCATCGAGCATGGCCGCTGGAGCATCGCTCAATCCGCGATGTCCCGGGTGGCATAGGCGTTCAGGTCCATGCCCGCCGTGTGGCCAGCCAGGTACTCGTAGTACCCCTGGGCACCGATCATGGCGCCGTTATCACCGCACAGCTTCAGCGGCGGCAGGTACAGCCGGATGCCCGCCGCATCGCAGGCCCGCTGGAGATCTCCCCGGATGACGGAGTTGGCCGCCACGCCGCCGGCGGCGCAGAGGATCTTCCGTCCGGTCCGCTCCGCCGCTGCCATGGCCCGGGGCACCAGCGTATCGCTGACGGCCTGGGCGAAGTCCCGGGCCAGGGCCGCCCGATCCAGGGGCTCCCCCACCTGCTGGGCGTGGTGGGCCAGGTTCACCACCGCCGTCTTCAGGCCGGAGAAACTCATGTCCAGCTCCGCGCCGTCCACATGGGCGTGGGGCAGGGTGTAGACTCCTCCAGAGGACTGCTGGGCCAGGGCATCCAGCGGGGCGCCGCCGGGATAGGGCAGGCCCAGCACCCGGGCCGCCTTGTCGAAGCACTCCCCCGCCGCGTCATCCCGGGTGGCCCCCAGGATCTCCATGTCCGTGTAGTCCCGGACGTCCACGATCAGCGTGTTGCCGCCGGAGATGGCCAGGGCCAGGAAGGGGGGCTCCAAGTCCGGGAAGGCCAGGTAGTTGGCGGCGATGTGGCCCCGGATGTGGTGCACCGGGATCAGGGGCACCCCCAGGGCAAAGGCCACAGACTTGGCGAAGCTGAGGCCCACCAGCACCGCGCCGATGAGGCCCGGGGCATAGGTCACCGCCACGGCGTCGATGTCGGACCGGGTGCAGTGTGCCTCCCGGAGGGCCTGCTCTGTCAGGGCGGCAATGGCCTCTACGTGCTTGCGGGAGGCGATCTCCGGCACCACGCCGCCGTAGAGGGCGTGGAGATCCGCCTGGGAGGCGATGGCATCGGACAAAATGGTGCGGCCGTCCTCCACCACTGCCACCGCCGTCTCGTCGCAGGAGGACTCAAAGGCCAGGATTTTCATGGGTCACCCTTCTTTCTCTCACTGCTGCCACTCCACCTTTTCCCCGGGGCCTGCCTGGGGATCAAAGGGGATGCGGACGTATCTTGCGAACTTGTCCGGAGCGAAGGTGTTGGCGTAGACGAAACGGTGCTCCTCCATCAGGGCCGCCTCGTCCACGTCCCCCTCCGCCCAGTACAGGGTCTTGTAGGGCACGCCGAACATCTCCGTGTCATACACGGCGGTGCGGGCACCGTTCCGGGCGTAAAAGCCCAGCCGCCGCTCCGCCATGGCGGGATCCGGGGCGTAATCAGGGATCTCGCTCTCCCCGAAGATCACGGTGTCCCCCTCCGCCTCCCGGAGCTTCTCTAAGATCACAGAGCCCAGGCCGCCGTTCCGACGGTCGGAGGCCACGCACAGGTAGTCCAGCAGGGCCCAGCCGGGGTGCCCCAGCCACAAAAACGCCTCGCCGGCGATGTCGTCTCCGTCAAACAGGCACCAGGGGCGGTACTGTCCGCCGGCCCACATCTCCTCGATGTTCCGCAGGGGCTTCAGCTCCGCGGCGGGGAACGACGCCCGCAGGTCCCGGTCATACACCGTCCGCAGCTGCTCCAGTGTCGGTATCCTCAGTTCCATCGGTAAACTCCTTCGTCATGATGATGGCATCCTCTCTGGGATGCTCGTAGTAATTCTTCCGCCGGCCCATGCCCCGGAAGCCCCGGCTGCCGTACAGGGCGATGGCCCCGTAGTTGGAGGCCCGGACCTCCAGCGTCAGAAACGCCAG
>CDYT01013486.1_pt1 | contig 8937 bp, 8 predicted proteins | sample 557541 | NCBI WGS metagenome assembly CDYT01 (sample SAMEA3182060, study PRJEB8094) | gut metagenome | biome: human; feature: gut; material: Stool; isolation source: human stools | place: Canada | collected 2013-01-15
GCAAAATATCCTATGATTTTATATAATTTAAGTAATTGGTTTGGAAATAAAGAATTTCATGTGGAAGCATTAAAGATGGCAGAATTGGGAGTCGATTTTTGCATTCAATATGGCAATTTAGCGTTCTTTCCTATTTTAGTTTTGTAAATAAAGGCGTTGCATTAGCGGAGATAGGAAAAATTGAAGATGCAAGGAAGTGTTTGCACCAAGCAATTGCTATTTTTGAAGCTATGAAACAAGTAGATCATGTTCAGCCAGTAATTGATTGGTGCAAGATTCATTATAAAATGGATATTTAATAACCACCTGCTTTATCACCAAAGATATATTGGGCAACAACATAAGAGTTATCCACAACTCCTGTACTTCCAACAATAGAAGCGGCTGCAATAAGTGCACATAATGTGATAGCAAAAATTTTCTTTTTCATGGTTTTGTACCTCCAGTTAATTTTGAGATTATGGTAAATTCCAGAAGGCAAAGAGACCATTCGATGTGACGTAAATTTAAATTTACGCGATATCGAATGGTCTTTTTGCATGAATGGGAATAAAATTAATTAATTTAACAGGATGCTTTGGGGATTAGGGAAACTGTTAAAAGAGATTGAAAGAAATGAAAGGAAAATGTGAGTTATGGTAAGACCAGGATTACGTCGCAGCGAAATTGATTGGGAGAATGTGGACATTCATATCTCCAGAGAAGAAATGGAGAGAGAGCAGGAGCATGAAGCGGCAATACAGCAGGCAAAACAGTATCTGATCAAAAACTTTCCAAAGTTTTGTACAATAAATAATGGTTATTATGAGACAGAGACGTTTAATCATGATGCGGGGATGTATGAAGTAATGCATGTGGACCATATTGTGATTGGTGATCAGGCAATCTATGTGATCAAGACAGTGAAGTTTCCGGAGCATGTCGAATTATACGGAAGCTCAGACGCAAAAAACTGGTATTATGCAGAGAACACAGATAAACAGGAAACGCATAAGCACAAAGTGGACAATGCGGATAAGAGAAACCAGAGTTATTGTGAGTATATACAGATGTTGGCAGGAGAAGCTATCAGACGGGATGTGCCGGCGATTGCAATTGTCAATATTATTGGACTTACAGATGAGCAGATCCATTTAGATATAGAATCAGGGCATGAGGTTGTGACAATGGATAAACTGGCAGACAGGATCCGGTATTATGAGAGTACAATTGACAGTGATCGTGTGGCGTATGAACATAGCGATGATCTGATAAGAAAGTTCAAGGAAGAAGAGGTGTATGATAATATCATTCCACAGATACGGGATGTGGAGTTGAAATACAGAATATATTTAAAACTATCGGAATAGATTTCAGTGAGATTTTAAGCAAATCTTAAGAAGAAATCATTGTTTATAGGTTTACAAGTTTCCTTTTATTTGATAAAATTCTATTTTGGTATGTAAGAATAAAATAGGTGTCTTAATATTTTGAGATACGGTCACATTAGGAGGAAATGATGAGTTTTATTAACACGGTGTTTGGTATTCCACTTGGATATGTCATGTGGGGATGCTATCAGTTGGTGAAAAACTATGGTTTATCAATCATTCTGTTTACATTGGTCAGCAAAATCGTCATGCTGCCGGTATCTATTATGGTACAGAAAAACAGTATTCGAATGATACAGATCCAGCCACAGATAAATGAGATTAAATATAAGCATGCAGGTGATAAAGACCGCATTGCGGATGAACAGATGGAGTTATTCAAAAAGGCACATTATAGTCCAATGCTTGGTATGGTGCCAATGTTATTACAGATTCCATTGGTTCTTGGTCTGATTAATGTCATTTATAATCCAATGCAGCATTTGATGCATATCAAGACATCTGTCTGTGATCAGATTGTGGCAGCTACCTGTTCTCTGATGGGTGTAGATCAATTGGGGAGCGGCGCACAGCTTCAGGCAATGGCAGCATTGCAGAATCCGGATAACTTAAGCTTTTTCCAGAGTGCATTGACAGGGACAGGCATTGATATTGAGGCAATCGCAGCACAGGCAGCTACGATTAACACACATTTTCTTGGTCTGGATCTGTCTGTAGTGCCACACATTACTGTATTGGCATGGATCCTTCTTATTCCACTGTTCAGCTGTCTTTCTACTGTTTTACTTTGTGCATGCCAGAATCAGGCGAACGTGTTGCAGAAAGAGCAGGGTGCTTTGGGACAATGGGGAGTAACAATTTTTACAGTTGCATTCTCAACATATTTTACATTCCTGGTTCCGGGTGGAGTTGGTTTGTATTGGATTTTCAGTAACTTGTTCTCCACAGCGTTGATTTACATTTTAAATGCAGTTTATAACCCGAAAAAATATATTGATTACGAGGCGTTGGAGGAAAGTAAACGTCTGCTGGCAGAACAGAAAGCGGTAGAGGATGCCTATAAGAAAAAGATGGCTCCTTATAAGGCTAAGGAAAAAGAGGACTATAAGAGGTTTTTTGCCAAAGACAATGAAAATAAACAGTTAATGTTTTATTCTGAATCCTCAGGATTTTATAAATATTATCGTGGAATGATCGAAGAGTTATTGGAAAACTCGGATATTGTGATCCATTATGTTACAAGTGATCCGGAAGATCAGGTTTTCCAGATCAGGCATGAGAGGTTTAAAGCATATTATATCGGAGAGATCAAACTGATCACTCTGATGATGAAACTGGACTGTGATATTGTTGTTATGACAATGCCTGATCTTGAAACTTATCATATCAAGAGAAGCTATGTAAGAAAGGACATGGAGTATATTCATGTGCCACATAGTATTGACAGTATGAATATGACGTATCGAAAGGGAAGTATCGATCATTTTGACACTATTTTCTGCGTAGGTCCACATCATAAAGATGAGGTAGAGAAGATGGAAGAAACCTATGATCTTCCGCATAAAGTATTGTTAAACTGGGGTTACTGCCTGCTCGATGATATGCGAAAAGATTATGAGTCAAAAGAAAAAGTGATCAATGAACAGAAAACGATCCTGATCGCTCCATCATGGCAGGAAGATAATATTGTGGATTCCTGTCTCGAGGATATTTTACAGAAATTGCGGGCTACAGGATATAAGGTGATCGTGCGTCCGCATCCACAGCATGTAAGACATATGCCAGAGAAGATGCAATTATTAAAAGATAAGTTTGCAGAAGATAAGAATATTGAAATTCAGACAGATTTTTCTTCTAACGATACAGTATTTAATGCAGATCTGATCATTACAGATTGGAGTGGTATTGCATATGAATATGCGTTTACAACATTGAGACCGGTATTGTATATTAATACGCCGATGAAGATCATGAATCCGGAATATGAGAAAATTGGGGTTGTGCCAATTAATATTTTCATGAGAGACAGCATCGGATGCAGCCTGAATCTGGATCAGTTAGACCGTGTAGCAGATGAGGCAACGAGATTGATCGAGCAGAGAGATTTATACCACGATAAGATTGATGCTTTTGTGAAACAATATGTATATCATTTGGGAACCAGCGCAAAAGTTGGAGCCAATTATATAAAATTACGTTTAAAACAAATTCATTCAGAAGATTAAAGGAGAAAAGATTGATGAAAAATTTAATGAAACAGATTACAAAGAACGGAAGAATTTTTTGGGTGACTTATTTTACTTTCTTTCTTATTTTGGCAATGCCAACGCATGCATGGGCATATGTTGATCCGGCAACCTTAACTTATGTAGTTCAGATTATTGCAGGTGTTTTTATTGCGGGTGGTGTTGCAGTTGGTGTATACTGGAGAAAAATCAAGAAGCTTTTCTCTAAGGACAAAACATCTGTTAAGAAGCATGAGTCAACAGAGCAGGAAAGAAATGCAGCAGCAGCAGCGGCTGAGGAATTTAACGAAGATAAATAGGAATCGTATCATTCAGAGAGAGGAATACAAATGAATATCAAGAGGAATATTTTATTGAATCCGGGACCGTCAACAACAACGGATACGGTAAAAATGGCACAGGTTGTGCCTGATATCTGCCCAAGGGAAGATGAATTTGCTGAAATGATGAGACAGATGAGGAAAGACCTTGTGAGGATCGTACACGGAGATCCTCAGAAGTATACTTCAGTTCTGTTTTGTGGTTCCGGCACATTGAATCTGGATGTATGTGTAAATTCACTTCTTCCAGAAGGAAAGAAGATTCTTGTTGTAAATAATGGCGCATATAGCAGCAGAGCAGTTGAAATCTGCGAATATTACGGATTAGATCATATCAATCTGCAGTTTCCAATCGATGAACAACCGGATCTTAAAGTGGTTGAAAAAACGATGAAGGAAAATCCGGATATTGCTGTGGTATATACAACACATAATGAAACCGGTACGGGTGTGGGAAATCCGATTCGTGAGATAGGAGCAATTGCGCATGCACACGATGCGATTTTTATTGTTGATACGACTTCGACATATGCAATGGTTCCAATCGATATTGAAAAGGACAATATCGATTTTTGTATGGCATCTGCACAAAAGGGATTGATGTCTATGACAGGATTATCTTTTGTAGTTGGTAACGAAGAAATCATAAAGAAATCCAAGGATTATCCAAAACGTTCCTATTATTGTAATTTATATCTACAGTATGAATATTTTGAAAAAACGGGTCAGATGCATTTTACACCACCGGTACAGACGGTATATGCTACCCGACAGGCATTAAAAGAGTATTTTGCTGAGGGAGAAGAGGCAAAGTGGGCACGTCATTCCAGAGTGATGAATGCCATTCATGAGGGACTGAAAGAGCTTGGATTTAAAGAACTGATACGTCCTGAAATTCAAATTGGTCTGGTTGCGTCGGCAGTATATCCTGATGATCCGAATTGGAGCTTCCAAAAAGTTCATGACTATTGTTATGAGCGTGGATTTACGATTTATCCGGGAAAAGTGACAACTACTGATACATTTCGATTGTGTGCGTTAGGAGCCATCGATGTGGAAGATATTGAAGAGTTTTTTAAAGTGTTAAGGGAAGCGCTTATAGAAAATAATATTCGAGTTCCGGTACAATACAGATAGTGAAAGGATACAATATGAAAACAGTATATATGTGTTTTGCTACAGACGTGATCCATGAAGGACATATGAATGTAGTTAAAAAAGCAAAAGAATACGGGAAAGTCGTAGCAGGTGTATTATGTGATGCAGAGATGGTCCGTTATAACCGTTTTCCGACAGTAAGTTTTGAAGAACGTATGGCAATGGTGAGAAATATTCCGGAAATTGATGAAGTGATTGTACAGGATAGGATTATGTATGATAATGTCATCAAAGAATTAAAACCGGATTATGTCATTCATGGTGATAATTGGTGCGATGGACCGGAAAAGACGATTCGTGAAAATGTAATTGCTTTGTTGAAAGAATATGGTGGAGAGTTAATAGAGGTTCCATATACATATAATGAAAAAGTAAAGAAAATCGATGATCAGTTTAAGGAAAAACTGGCAATGCCGGAATATCGCAGGAAAAGATTAAGACAGTTGATAAAAACAGTACCAATTGTTAAAACGATAGAAGTTCATTCTGGATTAACAGGTCTTATTGCAGAAAAGACGGTAGTGGAACATGACGGTGGATTAGACCAGTTTGATGCAATGTGGATTTCCAGTCTTTGTGATTCTACTGCAAAGGGCAAACCAGATATTGAGCTTGTTGATATGTCTTCACGGTTGAGAACAATCGATGATGTTTTAGATGTTACCACGAAACCAATCATTTTGGATGGAGATACAGGTGGATTGATCGAACATTTTGTTTATAATGTCCGGACATTAGAACGTATGGGTGTTTCAGCAGTTATTATTGAAGACAAAACAGGCTTGAAAAAGAATTCTCTGTTTGGTACGGAAGTAGAACAGACACAGGATTCTATCGAAAATTTCTGCGCAAAAATCAGAGCTGGTAAAAATGTTCTTCGTACAGAAGAATTTATGATCATAGCCAGAATTGAAAGCTTGATTTTAGAGCGTGGCATGGAGGATGCGTTAACCAGAGCTTTTGCATATGTGGAAGCAGGTGCTGATGGCATTATGATCCACAGCAGAAAGAAAACAGCTGATGAGATAATTGAATTTTGTGACAAGTTTCGGGCAAAATATTCTGATATACCGATTGTTGTTGTTCCAACTTCTTATAATTATATTACGGAGGCAGAACTGGCGGCTCATGGTGTAAATATTGTTATTTATGCAAACCAGTTAACCAGAAGTGCATTTCCGGCAATGGAAAATACAGCAAAAGAAATTTTGAAAAATCATAGGGCTCTGGAAGTGGATTCAAAACTTATGCCATTTAAAGATATTATTACATTGATAGATGAATTGTAATTTAAAAATGGATTACGAATATTGATGTAGTGGTATAATAACTTTTGATGAGGATAAAAGAGATGAGAGTAGAAACATTATTCGATATATTAGATTCTGATTTTTATACGGGAGTTCCGGATTCACAATTACAGGCATTATGCAATTTTCTGATCGATAAGTACGGAATTTCTGAACATCATGTGATAGCAGCCAACGAAGGAAATTGTACTGCACTTGCAGCTGGACATTATCTTGCAACGGGAAATGTACCTGTTGTATATATGCAGAACAGCGGTATTGGAAATATCATTAATCCGGTTGCATCTTTATTGAATGATAAGGTTTATGCAATCCCTTGTATTTTTGTGGTTGGCTGGCGGGGAGAGCCTGGTATTCATGATGAGCCACAGCATATCTATCAGGGTGAAGTAACCCTGAAACTTTTGGAAGATATGGATATTGCAACTTTTGTAATAGGAAAAGAGACAACGGAAGCCGAATTATATGCAAAGATGAAGGAATTCCGTAATGTTCTTACAAATGGAAAGAGCGTTGCTTTTGTAGTGAGAAAAGGTGCTTTGGAATATGGTAATAAAGTCGTTTATTCCAACGAATATCAAATGAAACGAGAGGAAGTTCTTGAACATATCGTTGCAGTAACTGAAAATGACCCGATTGTCAGTACAACAGGAAAAGCAAGCAGGGAATTGTTTGAAATCCGTGAAAGAAATGGACAGGGACATGAATGTGATTTTCTTACGGTCGGTTCTATGGGACATAGCAGCTCGATTGCACTTGGTATCGCTATGAGCAAAAAGAATGAAAAAATATGGTGCGTAGACGGAGATGGTGCATGTCTGATGCATATGGGTTCTATGGCAGTATTGGCAAGCAGAAAACCGGATAATATGGTACACATTGTGTTGAATAATACAGCACATGAGACTGTAGGCGGAATGCCGACTGTTGCCGGAAACATAGATCTTGTCACAATTGCAGAAGGCTGTGGATATCCTTATGCTGTATGTGTTGATAATTTCGCTGATTTAGATAAGGAATTAAAAGCAGCGAAAGAAGCAAAGAGTCTCCGGTTTATCGAGGTGAAATGTGCACTTGGTTCCCGTGCAGACCTTGGCAGACCGACTACGACTGCGATTGAGAATAAAGAAAGATTCATGGAGAGATTGAATTGAAATCATATATCGTAAAACAGAAGGACCTGGATAGTCGTATGCTATCCAGGTCCGGTGGCATTTTTGCAGCAATATCTGACCAGGTGTTAGCACAGGGGGGGGTGATTTACGGCGCAGGAATGGACAAAAATTTTAATGTTGTACACAAACGTGCTGTAAATGCGACAGAGAGAGATGAACTTAGAGGATCAAAGTATGTGCAGAGTGACATGCACAATGCATATCGGCTTGCCTGTGAAGATTTGAAAGCCGGCAGGTTGGTTCTGTTTACAGGAACTCCATGTCAGGTGGATGGGATAAAGGCTTTGTGTCCAAAAGGTTGTGAGGAACATCTCATTTGTATGGATATCGTGTGTCATGGTGTTCCGAGTCCAAGAGTTTGGAATGATTATAAGGCGTATGTGGAACGAAAATATCATGGGAAAATAGAAAAAATAGATTTTCGTAATAAGGAACGCTTCGGATGGTCTGATCATTGGGAAACAGTTACAATTAATGGAAAAGAGCATGACAGTCAGGTTTATATGAAGATGTTTTATGAACACACTTTTTTACGTGAGGCATGCTATGTATGCCCATATAAGAACCTGCAGCGTATATCTGATATTTCAATAGCTGATGCATGGGGAGTAGAGACTGCTAACCCGGAATTCGATGATAATAGGGGAGTTTCACTTGTTCTTATTAATACACTAAAAGGAGAAAAATGGTTTTTGGATTCCTTACAGGGGTGTGATTTTAAGGAGTGCGCTTTAGAAAAGTATATGCAGGAACCACTTAAAAGACCATTTAAAAAACCAGATAATACAGAAGATGTATGGAAAGAATATAACGAGGTTTCATTTGAGAAATTTGTAAAAAATCATTATAAAGAACCGTTTTTGTCAGTTGTCAAAAGAAGTTTGAAAAGAAAAATAAAGGATATGATACCGAAAGAATTTCGGAATCGGCTCAGAAGGTGGAGGTAATATATGGAAGAAAAAAGGCTGCCGGATCTATGCACAAAAAAGGATACCTGCTGTGGCTGTAGTGCATGTGTTACGATATGTCCGGTGTGCGCAATTTCGATGTGCCCGGATGAAAAGGGGTTTTTATATCCACTGGTAAATTCTGGTAAATGCATAAGATGCTATAAATGCGAACAAATTTGTCCGTTTAAAAAAAGATAATTTTTAATATATTCTTAAGTAGCTTTTCCATTCATAAATCATGTGCTACAATATTATCAGATTAACTATATATAGGGTAGTTATGAAAAATATTAAGATATGAGAGGTATTTACAATTGAAGAAAAGAGCACTTTTACTAGGAATGATGCTGACGCTTGCAGTAACTTCGGTAGGATGTGGTAAGAAAGAGGCAGATGCTAATATCACAG
>CDYT01002989.1_pt1 | contig 8903 bp, 4 predicted proteins | sample 557541 | NCBI WGS metagenome assembly CDYT01 (sample SAMEA3182060, study PRJEB8094) | gut metagenome | biome: human; feature: gut; material: Stool; isolation source: human stools | place: Canada | collected 2013-01-15
ACGGACAAGGATCAAACCGCCTTTACTGTAACAGATACCTTTACGCTGGTGGGCTATTGGGACTATGATGAACTAATGCCTGTTCATTACATCAACATCAGCCGTGATTACGCAGATGATATCGAAGCGCAGGCAGTGAAAACAGGTTTACAGCCCTTCCGCACTGACCTGAATGTCATGATGGCTTCCAGTACAAACATTCAAGGGCAGATGGAGCAGGTGGATACCGATCTCGGCTACACATGGGACAGCTATACCGATCCCAACAGCGTCCGGATCGGCGTCAACTGGGGATATACCTCATCCCAGCTGGAGTCGCATCTCGATCCGGAACTTGTGATCGCCATAGCAGCTTTTTTGCTGCTGGTGATTTTCACCGGGTATCTTATCATCTATAACATTTTCCAGATCTCTGTTGCGGGGGATATCCGGTTTTACGGGCTTCTGAAAACCATTGGCACAACGCCCCGGCAGCTCAAACGCATCATTCGCCAGCAGGCACTTCTGCTTTGTCTGATCGGCATTCCGGCGGGGCTGCTGTTGGGCTATGGCATTGGCGCTGTTCTGGTGCCTGTTGTCTTGCGCTCCACCCAGTTGGATGCGGGCATCACCACCATCAGCACTTCGCCTGTGATCTTTGTTGGCTCCGTGCTGTTTGCCCTGCTGACGGTGCTTTTGTCCTGCTCCAAGCCCGGGAAAATGGCAGCCAGGGTTTCTCCGGTGGAGGCTACCAAATATACAGATGCGATGCAGACCAAGAAAAAACAGCGCAGCACCCGGGGAGCGAAGCTCCATCAGATGGCCTTTGCCAATCTGGGACGAAACAAAAAAAAGACGGTGCTGGTGGTGGTGTCTCTGGCACTGTCGGTGACGCTGTTCAATGCACTGTGTGCCTTTGTGGGCGGCTTCAGCATGGAGAAGTATGTATCCTTCATGACCTGCGCCGATTTTATCGTCAGCACGCCCGACTATTTCCGTTACAACCCGGCAGATGAATTCATCACGCCGGAACAGATCGAAGAGATCGCAGCAAATACAAAGTCCAGTCTTTCCGGCACGGGATATGCTGTGCGAAAACCCGTATATCTTTGGATGACGGAGGATGCTCTGCGGCAGGACTATGCAAGGTACGAAAGTGCTGAGCAGTTGGACAGCCATATGAGCCGCATGGAGCACCGGGGCGATATGGTGATGGGAGATACCAGAATCGAGGCTCTGGATAACAGCCTGTTTGACAAGCTGCAAGTGTTCGACGGAGATATTTCTCCTATGCTGGAGCCAAACAATAACGCTATTGCCATTGCGGTTTCCTTAGATGACTACGGTAATCTGCCCAATCCTGAATACTACCCCAAGGTGGGAGACACGATCACCGCCACCTATGCGGACGATGTGAAATATATCGACAGCCGCACCGGGGAACTCCGCACCGAAGATACACCGGAGGAGTACTTTCAGGAAAAACTGTATGGAGCCAGAGATGTAGAGTACACGGTCTGCGCCTTGGTAGAGCTTCCGTATTCCATGAGTTATCGTTATGGTGGTATTGGATATGAGACAGTTTTGTCTGTGGATACCGCACAGAGGGACAGCGGCGGTGCGGCCATTCCGATGCTCTACCTGTTCGACACAGCAGACGACGCAGACGAGGCCGAAGCAGAGCAATATCTATCGAAGCTCACTGCCGGTGAGTTTTCACCCTTGATGTATGAAAGCAAGGCCACGGCTCGCTCTGAGTTTGCTCAGTTCCGGCAGATGTTCCTTCTGGTAGGTGGTATCCTCTGTGCTATCATCGGGCTGGTGGGACTCTTAAATTTCTTCAACGCCATGATGACCGGTATTCTTTCCCGCCGCCGTGAATTTGCTGTGCTTCAGGCTGTAGGAATGACGAACCGGCAGCTCAAAACCATGCTGATCTACGAGGGATTGTTTTACGCAATGTCCTCCGTATCGGCGGCCTTTATTCTGTCGCTGGCGGTGGGACCTCTTGCAGGAAAAATGCTGGGCAGTATGTTCTGGTTCTTTGAGTATCGATTCACCATTCTGCCTGTCCTGCTGACAATTCCGGTATTTCTTCTGCTGGGGTGGCTGATTCCTTGCATGATGTATGACAATGCAGCGAAATGCAGTGTTGTAGAGCAATTAAGGGATGCTCAATAACTGTTAAGCAAAAAACGGCCCTCTGCCAAGGAAAAGGCAGAGGGCTGAGTTTTAATCTAAGGGTTTACATTCAGTTACAGTTTTTAGATAAATTTCGGGATCACCGTTCAAGATCAAGTCTGCATATCCAACCGGATCATTGTAGATTAGATAATCCAGTTCTGACCGTTGATACATATTGTCAGCAACCTCATTCTCCACGGCGATGGTATCAATGGCAATCATGCTGCCATCTAAAAATTTCAGTTCCACACAAGCGGTATCCATGTTAAACTCACAAGAAATCAATCTATCCATAAGAAACCTCCATTTTGCGGGATGTTAGATCATCCCAAAATATTTGAATGCTTCTCGGATTGCTTTCTCTTTTTCCTGCGGACACTGGGGCTGTCTGGAATCCTCGGACTTCGGCAGATTATAGTTCTTACCAACCCCAATCCCACATTTTCGTTTAATCTGTGAGATATAGAGGTTGGACACCTTTAACCCGGTATGCTCCAACACATACTCCTTGATCTGCGGATAGGTTGCCCCATCCTGAAATTCGGACATATCCATATCTTCCAAAGAGAACTCAACCCGAATCTTTTTCGAGTCGACCTCACCCTTGGAAAGCAAGACAACCGTCTCCACATGATCCGCCCTTGGGAACATGTCCACTGCGCAGGCGCGATGGGCGGTGTAGCCGAGGTCTGCTAAGCGCTTCACGTCGCGCGCCATGGTCGCGCTGTCGCACGAGACGTACACGACACGTCCCGGCTGCATCTCGGCGATGCTCTCCACCACGTCGGCGGCCAAGCCCTTGCGCGGCGGGTCGACGGTGATGACGTCGGGGCGCAGGTTTTCGCGCGCGAGCTTTTTTGCCACATCGGACGCATCGCCGCAGAAAAACTCCGCGTTTTTAACGCCGTTGCGCGCGGCGTTTTCGCGCGCGTCGTCGATGGCCTCGGGGACGATCTCCGCACCGAGGACTTTCTTCGCGTGATCCGACAGTGCGAGCGTGATCGTGCCCGCGCCGCAGTAGAGGTCGAGCACCGTCTCCTGCCCCGTGAGGCCCGCAAATTCGATGGCTTTCGCGTAGAGCCGCTCGGCCTGTACGCGGTTGACCTGATAAAACGACGGCACACTCAGCCGGAACGTCTTGCCGCAGAGCGTATCCTCAAGCCGGTCGCTCCCCCAGAGCGTGCGGTAGCGGTCGCCAAGGATGACGTTGCCTTTTTTCGTGTTCGTGCCCAGCACGATACCGGTGCACTTCGGGCACGCATCGCGCAGGAGCGTGACAAGCCGGTCTTCTTTTGGCAATTTATCTCCGTTCACGAGCACGCAGACAAGGCTCTCCCCCGCCGCGTTCGAGCGAATGTAGAGATGGCGGACAAGGCCGCGGCCCGTCTTTTCGTCATAGCCCGCGACGCGGCAGGACTGCATATATTCGCGCAGCGCCTCCGCCGCGGCGGCGGCCTCGGGCTTGACCAATAAGCAGTGCTCGCACTCGATGACCTCGTGCGTGCGGGCGCGGTAAAAGCCGACCGCGCCGTCCTTCGACACGGGGTACTGCGCCTTGTTGCGGTAGTGCAGCGTGTCCTGCGCGCCTAAAATTTCTTCGACGGTCACATCACTGCCGCCGATGCGGGACAAATTGTCCTGCACGCGCTGGCGTTTCAGCCGCAGCTCTTCTTCATAGCGGATGTGACGGTACGTGCAGCCGCCGCAGCGCGGGAAGTACGGGCAGTCCGGTGTGATGCGCTCGCTCGACGGCTCGAGCACCTCGAGCACTTTGGCAAAGGCGACGCTCTTGAGCGTCTTTAAGATGAGCACGCGGCACTTCTCGCCGCGCAGCGCGCCGTGGACGAACACGACGCGCCCGTCGATGCGCGCAACGCCCATGCCGCCCTCGCCATAGCCCTCGATGGTGACGGTATGCTCCTGATTTTTGGCAAGCTCCATCGTCTTCTCCTCTCAGAAAAGGTACTTCGCGCTTTTATCGCGCGAAGTACCCTTTTGTTGTGTATCTCAAATTACTCGCGGAAGCGCTCGATCAGGCTGATGATCTGGCCGGTGAGCGCAGAAATGTCCTTGTTGGGTCTGCCCTTGCAGCGCTTGGCAAACTCAAGCAGCGACTCCGCTGCCGCCACGAGCTTGGCGTAGAGGTTGTCGGCGCGGGACTTCTGCGCCGTGCGCTTGCGCTCGGAAATGTAGCCCTCGCTGACCATTTCGTTCGCAGCGAGGTCGTAGCACTCGGTAAACTTGGCCGCGTGCGCATGGAAGCCGAGGGAATTGAGCTCTTCGGCAAACACGGGCGCAACGTCCTCGTCGCCGTGGACAACAAACACGTGCGTCGGCTTCGGGTCGAATGCCTTGATCCACTGGACGAGATGATCGTGATCGGCGTGGGACGACAGGCCCTGGAAGTTGACGATTTTCGCCTTGACGGCGATCTCCTCGCCGAAGAGCTTGACCTTTTCAACGCCGTCGAGCAATCTGCGGCCCAGCGTGCCGGGCGACTGGAAGCCGACGAACACGACCGCGCTGTTCGCGCGCCAGAGGTTGTGCTTGAGGTGATGGCGGATACGGCCCGCGTCGCACATACCGGAGGCGGAAATGATGACCTTGGGCGTCGAGTCCATGTTGAGCATCTTCGATTCCTCGCTCGACTCGACCAGGTTAAGGTTCGGGAAGGTGAACATGTGCGTGCCGTCCTTCACAAGCTCGAGCGCCTGCTCGTCGAGATAGCCGTGCAGGTCGCCGCAGAACACAGTCGTCGCCGCCTTGGCAAGGGGCGAGTCGATGTACACAGGGAAGTTCGGCGTCGACTTGACGAGCTTTTGATCCTTGATCTCGCGGATAAAGTACAAAAGCTCCTGCGTGCGGCCCACGGCGAACGACGGGATCACAACGTTGCCGCCCTTGCCGAGCGTTTCGTCGATGATCTCGGCAAGCTCGTCGGTATAGCTCCAGACCTCGGTGTGGTTGCGGTCGCCATAGGTCGACTCCATCACGACGTAGTCGGCCTTTTTGAGAAGCTGCGGGTCGCGGATAATGGGCTGGTCGACGTTGCCGATATCGCCGGAGAAGACGATCGTCTTGTGCACGCCGTTTTCTTCCAGCTCAAGCGTGATGGACGCGGAACCGAGCAGATGGCCCGCGTCGGTGAACACCGCGCTCACACCCTCGCAGAGGTCGACCTTTTCTTTATACTCGCAGGTCGTCACGTACTTGAAAACATCCAGCGCGTCCTGCTCGGTGTAGAGCGGATCGACATGCTCGCGGCCCGCGCGCTCGCCCTTGCGGTTTTCGTACTCAGCGTCGCTCTCCTGAATGTGAGCGGAGTCGAGCAACATGATCTTCATCAAATCTGCTGTCAGGCGTGTCGTCAGGATGCGGCCGTGGAAGCCGTTTTTCACCAGCAGCGGGATACGGCCTGTGTGGTCGATGTGCGCGTGGGTGACGAGCAGAATATCGATATTGCCGGGAGCGAAAGCGAGATAACGGTTGTCGAGCTCGTCGCGGCCCTGCTGTAAGCCGCAGTCGACGAGGATCTTCTTACCGTTTATCTCCAGGCAGTGGCAGGAGCCGGTCACGCAGCGGTCGGCCCCGTAAAAGTGCAGTTTCATGCGAATGTCCTCCTTAGATGAGAAAAAAACTTCTTCCTTATGCTTCTGTCCTCCGCCGTCGGAGGGCATTTCGTCGCTTTGTACTATCTTGCTTTGTATTTTACCACAGCGGCTATATAAAGTGCAAGCCATGCCTGACGCAGCGGCGGAATTTATTTACAATCCATTCATATTATACAGCAAATTTTCCTTTGCATATCGCGCAGAGGGATGCTATACTTGTAAGCGTGTCATTATGCTCCCACGAAAGGAAGTTTTGAATATGGGTTTCTTTAGTAAAATGTTCGGTTCCTACAGCGACCGTGAGCTCAAGAGCATCTACCCCATCGTCGACAAGATCGAAGCGATGGCGGACGAATACAAGGCGATGAGCGACGCGGAGCTGCAGGCCAAAACGCCGGAGTTCAAGACGCGTCTGCAAAGCGGCGAAACGCTCGACGACATCCTGCCTGAGGCGTTTGCCACCGTGCGCGAGGCGTCCCGCCGCGTGCTGGGGCTGTACCCCTACCGCGTGCAGCTCGTCGGCGGCGTGGTGCTCCATCAGGGCCGCATCGCCGAGATGAAGACCGGTGAAGGCAAAACGCTGGTGGCAACGCTGCCCGCGTACTTAAACGCCCTGACCGGCAACGGCGTCCACATCGTCACCGTGAACGACTACCTCGCCAAGCGAGACAGCGAGTGGATGGGCAAAGTCCACCGTTTCTTAGGCCTCACGGTCGGCTTGATCGTCCACGACCTCACGAGCGAGGAGCGCCGCAAGGCCTACGCCGCAGACATCACCTACGGCACGAATAACGAAATGGGCTTTGACTACCTGCGCGATAACATGGCCATCTACGCAAGCGAGCTCGTCCAGCGCGGACATGCCTTCGCCATCGTCGACGAGGTCGACTCCATTTTGATCGATGAGGCGCGCACGCCGCTCATCATCTCCGGCATGGGCGAAAAGTCCACGGAGATGTATTCCCGCACGGAAAACCTTGTACGCGGCTTCCGCAAGAAGGTCATCGCCGAGAGCGACGACAAGGAAGAGGAAGACGTCAACATCGACGCCGACTACATCGTCGACGAAAAGGCCAAGACCGCGACGCTCACCGCCCGCGGCGTGAAGAAGGCCGAGGAATACTTCGGCCTTGAAAACCTCTCCGATCCCGAAAACTCCACCATCGCGCACCACATCAACCAGGCCATCAAGGCCCACGGCACGATGAAGCGCGATATCGACTATGTCATCAAGGACGGTCAGGTCGTCATCGTCGACGAGTTCACCGGCCGACTGATGTTCGGCCGCCGCTACAGCGACGGTCTGCACCAGGCCATCGAGGCCAAGGAGCATGTCGAGGTCGCGCGAGAAAGCAAGACGCTTGCGACCATCACGTTCCAGAATTACTTCCGCCTGTACGGCAAGCTCTCCGGTATGACCGGTACGGCGCTCACGGAGGAAGAGGAATTCGGCACGATCTACAACCTCGACATCATTGAAATTCCGACGAACCGCCCCATCGCCCGTATCGACGACCCCGATGTTGTCTACAAGACCGAGGCAGCAAAGTACCGCGCCGTTATCGAGCAGGTCAAGGCCTGCCATGCCAAGGGCCAGCCCGTGCTGGTCGGTACGGTGTCGATCGAAAAGAACGAAAAGCTCTCGTATCTGCTCTCCCGCGAGGGCATCAAGCACAACCTCTTAAATGCGAAGAACCACGAAAAGGAAGCCGAGATCGTCGCGCAGGCCGGTAAGCTCGGCGCAGTCACGGTCGCGACGAACATGGCCGGCCGTGGTACCGATATCATGCTCGGCGGCAACGCCGAGTACATGGCAAAGACCGATCTGCGCAAGGCGGGTCTCAGCGACGAGCTCATCGCCGAGGCGACCGGCTACGCCGAGACCGACAACAAGGAGATCCTCGACGCGCGCGATATGTTCGCCAAGGCCCTTGAAAAGCACCGCGAGGAGATCAGCGGTGAGGCGGACAAGGTCCGCGAGGCGGGGGGCCTCTTCATCATCGGCACGGAGCGCCACGATTCCCGCCGTATCGACAACCAGCTGCGCGGCCGTGCCGGCCGTCAGGGCGACCCGGGCGAGACGCGCTTCTACCTCTCGCTTGAAGACGATCTGCTGCGCCTGTTTGGCGGTGAGCGCATCACGAACCTGATGGAGCGCTTCAACCTCGACGAGGATACGCCGATTGAAAACAAGACGCTCTCCAAGGCGATTGAAAACGCGCAGACGAGCGTCGAGTCCCGCAACTTCCAGTACCGCAAGAGCACACTCGAATACGACGACGTGATGAACAAGCAGCGCGAGATCATCTACGGCCAGCGCAAGCAGGTGCTCGACGGCATGGACATCAAGCAGACCGTTTTGAACATGCTGAGAAGCAGCATCGAAAGTCAGGTCGCCTTCGCCTTCGGCGAGCACGACAAGACCGACGACGAGCACCGCGCCGACGCGCTCAAGAGCTGCGAGGGCACGTACTTCCCGCGCGGCGCTGTGGATGCTTCTTCCCTCTCCGGCCTTTCCGCCGACGATTTGACCGACCGCTTCTATGAAGCCGCTGAGAAGTATTACGAGGCCAAGGAGGCCGCCGTCACCTCGCCCATCATGCGCGAACTCGAGCGCGTGGTGCTGCTGCGCGTGGTCGACGAATACTGGATGGACCACATCGACGCGATGAGCGAGCTGCGTCAGGCCATCCGTTTACAATCCTACGGCAACAACAAGCCCATCGACGTCTACAAGCAGGAATCCCTCACGATGTTTGAGGACATGATCTCCGCCATTCAAGGCGACACGGTGCGCCGCATCTTCTCCGCCCGCATCAAGACCGAGGGCGAGGTCAAGCGCGAGCGCGTGGCCGACGGCATCGTCGCCTCCACCTCCGGCGACGGCACGGTGAAAAAACAGCCCCGCAAGGTCCAGAAGATCGGCCGCAACGATCCCTGCCCCTGCGGCAGCGGGAAGAAATATAAACAGTGCTGTGGGCGCTGATTGACCACTTGTAAGTGGTGGAACATTTCCCCCGCACCCGTGGGGGATACGGGAAAGGGGGCCATTCTCTCACGTGAGAGAATGGCCCCCTTGGACCCCCAAGAGAACGCAAGGGGTGTGCCGCATCCGTAAGGCAGCAGAGC
>CDYT01035326.1_pt1 | contig 8824 bp, 8 predicted proteins | sample 557541 | NCBI WGS metagenome assembly CDYT01 (sample SAMEA3182060, study PRJEB8094) | gut metagenome | biome: human; feature: gut; material: Stool; isolation source: human stools | place: Canada | collected 2013-01-15
AGATGGGCATGGTGTTCCAGCACTTCAACCTCTTCCCCCACATGACCATCATGGACAACATGACCCTGGCCCCCGTCCGGGTGAAGCACATGAACAAGGCTGAGGCGGAGAAAAAGGCCCAGGGCCTGCTGGAGCGGGTGGGCCTGGGAGACCGGGCCGGCGCCTATCCCATTCAGCTCTCCGGCGGCCAGAAGCAGCGGATCGCCATCGTCCGGGCCCTGATGATGGAGCCGGAGGTCATGCTCTTCGACGAGCCCACCTCCGCTCTGGACCCGGAGATGGTGGGCGAGGTGCTGGAGGTCATGAAGGAGCTGGCCCAGGAGGGCATGACCATGGTGGTGGTCACCCACGAGATGGGCTTTGCCCGGGAAGTGGGCAGCCGGGTCCTCTTCATGGCAGACGGCAAGCTGCTGGAGGAGGGTACCCCCGCCGACATCTTTGAACATCCCAAGCATCCCCGGCTGCAGGATTTCCTCAGCAAGGTGCTGTAAGGCACCGGTCCCAGCGCCGCCCCTTCAGGCGGCAGATCGGAAAATACGGGGCGCGCACGGTGGTGCGCGCCCTTTTTACCGGCGGAATCCGCCGGTCAGGAAAGGAGAGATTCCCATGACAACGGAAAAGCAGGCGGCGATGGCCGCCATTGACGCCCAGGCGGCCACGGTTTCCCAGGTGGCGGACTCCATCTGGTCCTTTGCGGAGCTGTCCCTCCAGGAGGAGAAGTCCGCCGACCTGTACTGCCAGGTGCTGGAACAGGCGGGATTCCAGGTGGAGCGGGGCATCTGCAATATCCCCACCGCCTTCTTCGCCTCCTACGGCAGCGGGCGGCCCATCATCGGCTTCCTGGCGGAGTATGACGCCCTGTCTGGCCTGTCCCAGAAGGGCGGCAGCCTGACCCGGGAGGAGGTCACGCCCGGCGGCTGCGGACACGGCTGCGGACACAACCTGCTGGGCGCCGGCGCCATGGCCGCAGCCCTGGGGGTGAAGGCGTATCTGGAGGCCACCAAGACCCCCGGCACCGTAGTGCTCTATGGCTGCCCCGGCGAGGAGGGCGGCGCCGCCAAGGCCTTCATGGCCCGGGACGGCCTGTGGTACGGTTTGGACGCGGCCCTCACCTGGCACCCGGACGACGCCAACGAGGTCCTCACCGGGTCCTCCAACTCCTGCATCCAGACCCAGTACCACTTCACCGGCGTGGCGGCCCATGCTGCCGGAGACCCGGACCGGGGCCGCAGCGCCCTGGACGCGGTGGAGCTGATGAACGTGGGCGTCCAGTTCCTGCGGGAGCACATGAGTGACAAGGCCCGGGTCCACTACGCCATCACCGACGCCGGCGGCCGGAGCCCCAATGTGGTCCAGCCCAAGGCCAGTGTACTGTATATGGTCCGGTCCAACCACGTAGCGGAGGCCGTGGAGCTCCAGCAGCGTGTGGACAAGATCGCCCAGGGCGCGGCCCTGATGACCGAGACCACGGTGGAGAAGAAATTCATCGACGGCTTGGCGGACACTGTCACCAACCACGCCCTGGAGCGGGTCCTCTACCGGAACTTCGAGGCTCTGGGAGTCCCAAGCTACACGGCGGAGGAGCTGGCCTTTGCCGACGGCCTGGCCAAGACCTACCCCGGCAGCGACCGGGCCCCCGGCGTGGGCAGTCAGTATGACCCGGACTATGCGGCGGACGTCCAGGCCCGGCGGGCGGAGGCGGGACACGCCATGAACAGCTTCCTGCTGCCCCTGTACCAGGGTGACGCCTTCCAGCCCGGCTCCACCGACGTGGGCGACGTCAGCTGGCAGTGCCCCACCGCCCAGATCCACGTGGCCACCTGGCCCAACGGCTGCCCCGGCCACAGCTGGCAGAACGTGTCCTGCGGCCGGACGGACATCGGCCACAAGGCGGCTCTCCACGCCGGCAAGGTGCTGGCGGCCGCCGCCATCGACCTGCTGACGGACCCCTCCCTGCTGGAGGAGGCCAAGGCCGAGTTCCAGCGGCGGACGGCGGCGGGCTACACCTGCCCCATTCCCGCGGACGCGGTGCCCACCATCGCGGACTGAATCCCACAGCGCCCCGGCAAAAGCCGGGGCGCTTTTTCACAGAACGACCAATTATTTTTTTAGGACCCCAAAATTTTTGTTTGCTTTTGCGAAAATCCATGGTATGATAGAGGCAGAACCCCCGAGATCCTGTCTTTGAACAGGGATTGCGCGGATGTACCGCCTGAAAGGAGTCCTGACCCATGGAGTCTCGCCCCAACCGCCGGGAGCTGCTGTTCCAGCCCCGGGGAATCCCGCCCCTGGGCACTGCCACCTCTCTGGCCCTGCAGCATCTGGTGGCCATGATCGTGGGGTGCGTCACCCCGCCCATCATCATCGCCGGGGCCATCGGCCTCAGCCAGGCCGAGCAGGTGCTGCTGATCCAGGCCTCCCTGGTGATGTCCGCCGTGTGCACTTTCCTCCAGCTCTTCCCCATCGGGAAGCGGTTCGGCTCCGGCCTGCCGGTGATCCTGGGCGTCAGCTTTGCTTACGTCCCCAGTATGCAGGCCATCGCAGCCTCCGGCGGCGGGGTGGCGGCCATTGCCGGCGCCATGATCGTGGGCGGCATCGTGGCGGTACTGGTGGGGGTGTTCGTCAAGAAGATCCGCCGGCTGTTCCCGCCGGTGATCACCGGCACGGTGGTGTTCACCATCGGCCTCTCCCTCTACCCCACCGCCATCAACTACATGGCCGGCGGCACCGGCAACACCTATGAGGCGGTGGTGGAGCAGCAGGGCCTGACGGAGGCGCTGGTGTACGGCTCCTGGCAGAACTGGCTGATCGCCGCCCTGACCCTGGCCGCCGTGCTGGTGCTGAACCACAAGGCCAGGGGCATCTGCAAGCTGGCCTCCATCCTCATCGGCATGCTGTTCGGCTATGCCGTGGCCTTCTGCTTCGGCATGGTGGATTTCTCCGATCTGGGATCTGCCGCCTGGTTTGCCCTGCCGGAGCCCCTGCACTTCGGCATCAAGTTCGATTTTGCCTCCTGCGTGGCCATCGGCCTGCTGTTTGCCATCAACTCCATCCAGGCCATCGGCGACTTCACCGCCACCACCGTGGGCGGCCTGGACCGGGACCCCACGGACCAGGAGCTCCAGGGGGGCATCATCGCCTACGGCGCCAGCAACATCCTGACGGCCCTGATGGGCGGCCTGCCCACGGCCACCTACTCCCAGAACGTGGGCATCGTCACCACCAACAAGGTGGTGAACCGGACGGTGTTCGCCCTCACCGGCGGCTTCCTGCTGCTGGCGGGCATCTCCCCCAAGTTCGCGGCCCTGCTGACCACCATCCCCCAGTGCGTGCTGGGGGGCGCCACGGTGACGGTGTTCTCCACCATCGCCATGACCGGCATGAAGCTCATCGCCTCCCAGGACCTGACGGCCCGGAACACCACCATCGTGGGCCTGTCCGCCGCCCTGGGCGTGGGCATCTCCCAGGCGTCCGAGGCCCTCAGCCAGTTTCCGGAGGCCTTCACCATGGTGTTCGGCCAGTCTCCGGTGGTGATCGCCACCATCCTGGCGGTGCTGCTGAACCTGATCCTGCCCAAGGAGTCGTGACAAGCCAAACAGAAAGCCGCCGGACGGGTGCACCCGTCCGGCGGCTTTTCGCGTCAGGCTGTATTCAGATCTCCCGGCGGCCCTCCAGGGCCCGCATCAGCGTGGCGTCATCGGCGAACTCCAGATGGCCGCCCACGGGGATGCCGTAGGCCAGCCGGGTCACCTTCACGTCAAAGGGCTTCAGCAGCCGGGCGATGTACATGGCGGTGGCCTCCCCCTCTGTGTCCGGGTTGGTGGCCATGATGACCTCTTTCACATCCCCCTTGGCCACCCGCTCCACCAGGGACTTGATGGCCAGGTCGTCCGGTCCCACGTGGTTCATGGGGGAGATGACGCCGTGGAGCACGTGGTAGGTGCCGTTGTACTCCCGGGCCCGCTCCATGGCGGCCACGTCCCGGGGATCCGCCACCACGCAGATGGTGGAGCCGTCCCGCTTGGGGGAGGCGCAGATGGGGCACAGCCCCCCGGCGGTGAAGTTCTGGCACACAGGACAGCAGGTGACGCTTTTCTTGGCGTCCAGAATGGCGTCGGCGAACTCCTTGGCCTCCGCCTCCGGCAGATCCAGCACGTAAAAGGCCAGCCGCTGGGCGGACTTGCCGCCGATGCCCGGCAGCCGGGCAAACTGCTCCACCAGTTTTTCAAGAGGTGCGGGGAAATATTCCATAGCTGAATGGCTCCTTCAAAGGGTACGTACCCGGCAGCGGGCCGGGCGGAAGAGACTCACCGGGGCAGGTCCATGGCAAAGAGGGCCGCGGCGCCGCCGGTGTGGAGGAACAGCAGGTCGTCCTCTCCGTCGAACTCGCCCTGCCGCAGCATCTGCATCATGGCGGCAAAGGCCTTGCCGGTGTAGACCGGGTCCAGCAGGATGCCCTCGGTCCGGGCCAGCTCCTCGATATAGGGGGTGTCCTCCGGGTTGGGGACGGCGTAGCCGGGCCCCACATGGTCCACCATCCGGAAATCGTCCTTTTCCCGGGGAAGGGTGCGCTCCAGCAGGGCGGCGGCCTCCTCCGCCAGCCGGGGGACGATGTCCTGGAAGGGGTCGGTGTCCACCGCCACGCCGGTGACCTTGGCGCCGGGCATGAAGAGCCGGGTCCCCAGCAGCAGCCCGGCGGTGGTGCCGCCGGAGCCGGTGGCGGAGACCACGTGGCCCAGCCGCACCCCGGCGGCCAGGGCCTGGACGGTGAACTCCCGGACGCAGCTGGCATAGCCCAGGGCGCCCAGGGCCGTGGAGCCGCCCACGGGGATGTAGCAGCACTTGTGGCCCGCCTGCTCCAGCGTCGCTCCGATCCGGTGCATCTCGGCGTAGACATCGTCATAGGAGTCGGTGTCCAGCAGACGCACCTCCGCGCCGAAGATGTCGTCCAGCACCAGGTTGCCCCGGTGCTCCGTGACGCCCCGCCGCTTCAGCAGCAGGATGCACTTCATCCCCAGCCTTGCGGCGCAGGCGGCGGTGAGGGCCGCGTGGTTGGACTGGGCGCCGCCGGTGGTGAACACCGTGTCGCACCCCTGGTCCAGGGCCTCCGCCAGCAGGAATTCCAGCTTGCGGACCTTGTTGCCCCCCAGGGCCACGCCGCACAGGTCGTCCCGCTTGATCCAGATGCCGCGGCCGTACTGCTCGCTCAGTTTGTCCAGCCGGTAGAACGGCGTGGGATAGATGCCCAGAGAGACTCTGGGCAGATCCTGAATGCTCTTCATGGCGATGCCTCCTGTTCTGCTCAGCCCCGCAGCTCCGCGATGCGGGCGGGGATGTCGGCGGCCTTGTACACGGCGCTGCCGGCCACCAGCACGTTGGCGCCGGCGGCGATGCAGGTCTTGCAGGTGACGGGGTCCACGCCGCCGTCCACCTCCAGCTCGCAGCCGGGGTTCTTCTCGTTGATCCACTGGCGGATGGCCGCCACCTTGGGCATCATATCCGCCATGAACTTCTGGCCGCCGAAGCCGGGCTCCACCGTCATCACCAGCACCAGCTCCACCTCCTGCAGGAAGGGCAGCACCGCCTCTGCGGGGGTGTTGGGCTTCAGCACCACGCCGGCCCGCTTTCCCCTGGCGTGGATCTTGGCGATGGCGTCGTGGATCTTCTCCTCCGTGTCGGACTCCACATGGACCGTCACCAGGTCGGCGCCGGCGTCGCAGAACTGCTCCACATACCGCACCGGTTCCACGATCATCAGGTGGACGTCCAGAGGCAGAGAGGTGGTGGGCCGGATGGACTTCACCACCGGGATGCCGATGGAGATGTTGGGGACGAACAGCCCGTCCATCACGTCCACGTGGACGTAGTCGGCGGAGGCGATCTTCTGGATGTCCCGCTCCAGATTGGCAAAATCGGCAGAGAGGATCGACGGTGCAATTTTGATCATAAAAAGCCCTCTTTTCTTGGATTCCGGCGGCGGTCCCGGCGGGATGGGGCGGTCATGCCCTGTGGCGGGGGAACCCCGGGCCGCATAGGATACCCCAAGCGGCGCTCCGCCCCCCAGATCGCACTTCCGCGCAGCGTCCGCCCCTGGGCGGGCTGCCGCCGCTTTTTGGAATAGGAGTCCGGCGGATCCGTCCGCCGGACTCCGGCTTCTGTACATACCAGCTTTAGTGTAGCAGACTTCCGGCGCAAAAGCAACGGTCTCTTGGCGCCGCCGACGGGCGGCCCGGCGTGGGAAAATTTTTGGATTGTTGCATATACGACTTCCGGAATGAGAATATTCTGATAATCTAATGCCATACCAACAGAGAGATGGTGGAAGCATGGAAAAGCGGATCAACTATGAAGAGCGGGCGTCGCTGCTGAAGGCCCTCTCCAACCCCATCCGCCTGCAGATCGTCCACGGCCTGCTGCTGAGCGGCTGCCACAATGTGGGCTGTATGGAGGCGGCCACTGGGATGTCCCAGTCCTGCATCTCCCAGCATCTGCAAAAGCTGCGGGCCGCCCACGTGGTGACGGCGGAACGGTCCGGCAATGAGGTATACTATCAGGTGGCGTCCCGGGAGGTGGCCTCTCTGGTGGCGGACCTGTTGGGAGAGGAGGCGGCGTCCTATGTCCTATGACGTGCTGGTGATCGGCGGCGGCCCGGCGGGGCTGTCCGCGGCCATCAATGTCCGGGCCCGGGGACGGCAGGTGCTGGTGGTCTCCAACCCCCTGGAGGAAAATCCCCTCTGGCGGGCCGAGGAGGTGGACAACTACCTGGGGCTGCCGGGCCGTTCTGGCGCGGAGATGCTGACCGCCATGCGCCGCCATGCCGAGCAGTCCGGAGCGGAGTTCCTGACAGGCAAGGTGCTGAGCGCCCTGCAGATGCAGGACGCCTGGTACGTCAGCGTGGGCCCGGAGATGTACAACGCCCGGGCCGTGGTATTGGCGGCGGGCGTGGCCCGGGGGCGGAAGTTCCCCGGCGAGGCGGAGCTGCTGGGCCGGGGCGTCAGCTACTGCGCCACCTGTGACGGAATGCTCTACCGGGGCAGGCCCGTGGCGGTGGTGGGCTACAGCGACACCGCCCGGCAGGAGGCGGAGTTCCTCCAGAAGATCGGCTGCTCCGTCACCTATTTCGACCGCCCCAGGCGGTGCGAGATCCAGGGCACGGACCGGGTGACCTCCATCACCTGCGACGGCCGGACCGTCCCGGTGGAGGGCGTGTTCATCCTGCGGCCCACCATGGCCCCCACGGAGATCTTCCCGGGCCTGGCGGTGGAGCAGGGCTATGTGACAGTGGACCGGCGCATGGCCACCAACCTCCCCGGTCTCTTTGCCGCGGGAGACTGCACCGGCGGCCCCCTCCAGGTCTCCAAGGCCGTGGGAGAGGGACTCATCGCCGGCCAGAGCGCGGCGGCCTGGGCAGCCGCCCAGGAGCGGGGAGCAAGACAGGCGTAAGCATCCAAAATCAAATTTGCAAGCATAAAGGAGACATGACGTATGGCAATCAAGCATTTCAAGACTGCGGAATTTGACGCCGCCGTGGCGGCGGCCCCCCTGGCAATGGTGGACTTCTGGGCAGACTGGTGCGGCCCCTGCAAGATGCTCTCCCCGGTGATCGAGTCCATCGGCAGCCAGTACGAGGGCAAGGTCCTGGTGGGCAAGGTGAACGTGGACGAGGAGCCGGAGCTGGCCCGGCGGTTCGGCGTCATGAACATCCCCACGGTGGTGTTCCTGAAGAACGGCCAGGAGTTTGACCGGAAGGTGGGTGTCATGCCGCCCCAGGCGTTTACCGCCGTACTGGACGCCAACCTGTAAACCATCATCTGCAAAAAAATGAGGCGTCCCTGACAGTGTCAGGGACGCCTTTTCACATCCTGCGGGGCCTCGGCCCCGCAGGAAGATCAAATCAGCACTTCTCGAACACGACCGCGGTGCCCATGCCGCCGCCGATGCACAGGGTGGCCAGGCCCTTCTTGGCCTCGGGCCGCTTCTGCATCTCGTGCAGCAGGGTGACGATGATCCGGGCGCCGGAAGCACCCACGGGATGGCCCAGAGCAATGGCGCCGCCGTTGACGTTGACCTTGTTCAGATCAAAGTGCAGCTCACGGGCCACGGCGATGGACTGGGCGGCGAACGCCTCGTTGGCCTCCACCAGATCGATGTCGTCGATGGTCACGCCGGCCTTCTTCATGGCGTTGCGGGAGGCCACCACGGGGCCAACGCCCATGATCTTGGGATCCACGCCGCCCTGGCCCCAGCCGATCAGCTTGGCCATGGGCTTCAGGCCGTACTTCTCCACCGCTTCGCCGGAGGCCAGCACGATAGCGGCGGCGCCGTCGTTGATGCCGGAGGCGTTGGCGGCGGTGACCCGCTGCTCATGCTTGCGGGTGTCGGCCTCATGGACCTCAGTGGGCTCAAAGGTGTGGACGATCTCGTCCTCCACGCCCTCGGGGCCCACGGGGAAGGCGCCCCGCAGCTTGGAGATGCTCTCAGCGGTCACGCCCTCCCGGGGGAACTCGTCCCGCTTGAACTCCACCATCTGCTTCTTCTGCTTCACCATGACGGGGACGACCTCGTCGTCGAACCGGCCGGAGTCACGGGCGGCGCAGGCCTTCTGCTGGGAGGAGGCGGCGAACTCGTCCATCTCCTGACGGGTGATGCCCCACACGTCGGCGATGTTCTCGGCGGTGGTGCCCATGTGGTAGTTGTTATAGGCGTCCCACAGACCGTCCTTGATCATGGTGTCCAGCATCTGGGTGTGACCCATCCGGGCACCATAACGGCCAGTGGGAACAGCGTAAGGAGCGGCGCTCATGTTCTCGGTGCCGCCGCAGAC
>CDYT01017807.1_pt1 | contig 8775 bp, 20 predicted proteins | sample 557541 | NCBI WGS metagenome assembly CDYT01 (sample SAMEA3182060, study PRJEB8094) | gut metagenome | biome: human; feature: gut; material: Stool; isolation source: human stools | place: Canada | collected 2013-01-15
GAGCCATATCTTCCACGGCATCGAGGAATTCAACCGGTTCCGTGATGATTTCGAGGACCGGCCGGAGGAACGATATCAGCAGATCATGGACTCGTGGCCCTTGGTGTTCGGTTCCACGGAGAAGGCCATGAAGAAGCTGTTCGCGCCGGCCAAACCGGTCGTGAAACGCCCCCCCTGGTCGCTGTGCCCGCGCTGCAAGAAACCCGTATGGGCTCAGGAAGGCACCACCGACCTGAGGGAGACGCAGCAGCTGCTGAAACGGAACCCGTTGCCGCGCTGGTGCCGTGTCTGCGGCCAGCGTTTCGAGTACACGATGGGCGACCACATCTCATGCAGTTCCGAGTTCTCCATCGCGGAGACGATGGACACGCTCAAAAGCATGTTCCCCACCGAGCAGCCGAACTTCGAGACCATCGCCATCGAAGCCGCACACGAGGACGGTGAGCAGAATGGTTAACCCCGCCAAGAAAAAGGGCACGAGCCTTGAGACGTGGACCGTGCGTTACCTCGCGTGGGCGTTGCAGGACACGCGCATCGACCGTATGCCGTTGCATGGCAACGCCGACCAGGGCGATCTGATCGGCGTCATGTTCCATGGCGAGCCGGTGTGCGTGGAATGCAAGGACACGAAGATGCCGAACTATCGCAAGCATTGGCGGGAGCTCAAAGTGGAGATGGCGAACATGGACACTCCCTACGGGGTGCTCATCCAACACCGCAGGGGCGTGGGCGTGAAAAGCCTCAAGGGCATGGCCCGGCAGATGGCCGTGTTCGACATCGGAACGCTCGAACGGTTCCTCGCCACTCACATGGGGCACGTGTTAGGACCGGACTACCGGATTCGCCGCGAGCTCGCGAACCGGCTGCGCGGCGAATCGAGGCCGGTGCCCTCCAATCCGATGCTCGTGTGGATGCCGCTCGAATTGTTCGCGCTCCTGCTGAACGACGGCTTGGCGTTGGGGCCGGACGATGGCCAGGATTAACCCTCATACCTACATCGGTGGCAGCCGTCGCACCGGTTTGCGTGGCGGCTACCACCGCAAACCCAAGACCAATGGCGAGGGGCTGAAGCCCAGCGAGATAATCGCCGCCAGCCCCGAACTGCTGGCATTGATAGCCGAATACCAAAGAGACAAGAGAAAGGAGGCGGACTGATGGCCAGACAGGGCTACGGGAAGCTGAGTAACGGCTTCCATTCGAACACGAAAGTGCTGAAGCTACAGCGTATGCGTCCGAGCGCACTTGGAGTGTACTGCATGGCCATTTCCTTCTGTTCCGACGTGCTCAACGACGGCGTGATGAGCGAGGACGACGTGATCTACCAGCTCAACGCGACCGAAGAGGACATCGAAGCGCTGATCAAGGTCGGCATGTTCGAACGTTCGGACGACGGCTCCTACCGCATCCACGATTATCTTTCCCATCAGTCCAGCCGCGAACAGGTGGAGACGAGGGCGGAGGGTGCTCGCAACCGCAAGCGCAAGCAGCGTTCCGAAGCCGATGTCACACCCGAGTCACGCTGGGACGAAACGAATGTCACAAGCATGTCACGCCGTGACAATTCGAATGTCACACCCGAGTCACGCTGGGACTCTTTAACCAAGAACCAAGAACCAATAACCAATAACCAAAAGAATTCTTCTAACGAAGAATTCTCTCTCCCCCAAACCCCCTCGCAAGCCGAGGGGGCCGCAGAGAGCGCCGACGAGGATTATCCCATCGAGTTCGAGCAGTTCTGGCAGACCTATCCACGCAAGACCGGCAAACGCAAGGCCTTCGAGGCTTGGCGGAAGGCGCGGAGGAAAACCAACAACACGTTCCTGATCGCCAAGGCGTCGAGGTACGCCGCCGACACGAACCGGGAACCCGGCTACACGCTCACCCCGGCGAACTGGCTGGACGGCGAACACTGGGACGATGACCCGCTGCCGGCCAAACCCGAGCCGACCGCACGCCCCTCGCCATCGGCGTGGAACCGTTCGCAGGCCAACCAGGACGCGAACGCGGCACTGATAGCCCACTACGCGGCCGAGGAAGCCGCCGAAAACCAATCACGGGAAGGAGTACTGACATGCTGACGCTCAAGGAAAGCACGCTCGTGCTGGCGAAGATTCGCGTCCACCACGGCAACGCGGCCATCACCGACTTGGAGGCTCGCACGTTCCACGAGGAGCTTCGCGCGGACATGACGCTGGGAGAGGCGTTGGAGGCGGTGAAGCGCTTCTACGCGGACAACAGCACGGGTTGCTGGTGCGGTTCCGGCGATGTGAACGCCATCGTGCGCAGGATGCGCAACGAGTCGAAGCCCTCTGAGGCGCAGATAGCGCGCGAATGCGAGGCGCGGGGCCTATCCGCGGACGAGGCGTGGATGTACCGCCGCCAGCGGATGCTCGGCAACGGCCCGGAGCAGGCGCAGCAGCAGGCGTTGACCATGCGCAACCCACTCGAACTGCCCGCCGCGCAGCCGAAGTCACGTTCCACGGCCAGACGGTTCGCAGGTGCCCAGAAGCTGGGTGCTGCCTCACTCGGCTCGATTCTGAGGGGCGCGTGATGGCCGAAAAGTTCCCGACCCCGCAGGAGCGTGCGATGGCGTGGCTGTTGGAGGCCACGGAGATTGGCGGCATGAGCCGGCCGGAGACCGCGCTATACGCCTATCAGGCCGGTTTCACGGCGGCGCTCGACTTGTGCATCGAAATCGAAACACGACTCAACAAGGAGGAAACCGATGACCATGCTGCTTGATGGTCGATTGCGTGATCTCGCGACGCAGACCCACCTGCTCGAGACGAAGGTGAGCTCTCTTGGCTGGATGGCCGGCGCCGGCGCGCAGACGTTGAAATCAATGACCCGCGCCCAGGCGCATCTCATGCTCGCCGAATGCGATCTGCTGGACGCGCTCGAAGCGAACGAAAAGAAGGAGAAAAACAATGAGCAGTGAGAAACCATTCTGGGCAGGTAAGACCCTTATGGAGATTCAGAATCTCGATAAGCGAGTCAAGGTGACAATGGAGAACGGAGACGTATTCATAGGGAAGCTCGTGCGGCGTTCCAGAGACACGGACGGTATATGTAGCCTTTCGATGCAACTCGACGCGCATCGAACATATTTACACGTGTTCTCGGCTGAATCATCTGATACGCAGCCCATCATTCCCAGTTACGTCGATACCATCGAATTGGTGGATGACCCCGAGTATGAGCGCATCGACAACATCGAAAACGTGCAGGTGGGCGATATTGCCTGCACGACGGAGGGAAACCATTTCCGCGTCATCGATCTCAAGCCTGACCCTCTAGGCGACATGCTCCTGCGTATCCGCATCAGCGAGATAGACGGTGAGTACTGCATCGACTCCGATGATTTCGCCTACGCTTTGCGTCGGAAGCCGAAGCTGCCCGACCATGACGGGTTGTGGTGGGATAAGGACAATGCCTTGTGGAGCGTCGCCATCTCCGGCCTGGACAATTCGAAGTTGGTCGCTTTGCTTATCGGTGACCCGGAATCCCCCGTCACCGGTCCTGTGTGGTCGGGCCTCAACAGCAAGCACGTGACCACTCAAGCTCCGTTCCGTCCGGCCAAGGTGGTGGAAGCATGAGCATCATCAGCAGCAAGGCGGAACACGTGTACAAGAGCAACACGCTCATGCAGGAGGTGTATATCGCCGGAGCCTCACGCCAGCACACGGACGAGGAAATCAGGGCGGCTTGTCTGGCAATCATGCCCTATGTGATATCCCAGCCGTCACAACAGGTGTTCGATTTCCTCACGAAGGCAACCGGCGCATATCCCGGCCAGGAAATCGTACGGAAAGTCATCGACGCAATGCAAAGAAAGGCAACGGAAGAATGAGTGATTACAAGCAGCGGATGATCCGCGAACATCGAGAATTGCAGGAGCGTATCAGCAAGCTGGCGCACATGCTTGAGGGCTACGCGGAGGGCACGTTGGACTTCACGCCCGCGTGCTCCTTCCAGCTCCTTGAAAGCCAATTGTACGCGATGGGGACATACGCGAACATCTTACAGGAGCGTGCGCGTATCGAACAGGTGGATTTGAACGCGCCTCTTGAGGGAGGTGAGTCTGATGCGTTTTCACAGGATTAGCCCGTGTCCCAAATGCGGGGGCAAGGTCAAGGCGAAATGGGAGCGAGTCGAAGTACGGGGTTGGTCTAAATACACGTTCTTCCTTGCGATGTTCCGCTGCACTGTCTGCGGGTTCTCCTTCGAGGGAGGTTGTTCACGTAAGCCAGCCCCATATGCGTTGCAATACAACATCGCCGCATGGAACCGCATCTGCAACGGGGATAAATGCTTCACATTGACCTACAAGAGTCTGGGAGGCAGACGATGAAGGCGACGGACGTGGAGATCGAACGACGGTGCGGCATGGTCACAGGTGCCTCCTGCGGGAATGTGACCCTGAGCTGGATTCCCGGAGACGGCCGAAACGGCACCCGCTCATGGGTGCTGGCCACTCATGCTGGCGACAGCATCCGCCGCATCCGGTTGAGCAGGAACGAGCTCGGTGATCTGGCGGCCATCCTCCAATCGATCACGAACGAGAAGAAGGAACTGTGAGGTGGACGATGAGCACTCTGGATATTTTGGGCAACACGAGTGAGCAGGCGGATTCGATACGTTTGATGCTCAAAGTGCGGGGCATGAAGGACGGTCGTTTCATCGACGCCGACCCGCTCATTATCCTCAAGGCCGACAACCATCAAGGCTCCGACAGGTGGGACGTGTATGTCAGCAAGACGGTGTATCCGACCGCCGAATCGTGTGGCACGCTCGCCGGCGTGCCGAGGATGCTCGCCGACGACGTGGAAGTGGAGATCATGGCGCGAGAGAAGGAAATGGGAGGCGGACAATGAGTGACTGCTACTTGTGTCGTAAACCGTTGCACGGCGATAGCTCATCGGTGGACATCAAGCGCTGGGACCCGCGGCGCAACGTGTTCTTCGATGAGACGCGGCGGGCCTGCGCCGAATGCGTCCGACGTCGGAACGGATACCAATCCCGACGTGCCAAAGCCCGACGCGATGCGGCCCGCGTCCTGCTCAACAAATGGCTTGACAAACAAATGGAGGTGGACGATGAGTTGGCTTGATGACCTCTACCGGATAGTCGGCAAAGGCGACGTGCGGGACTCCGATTTCATTCTCAACGGCGAAAGCTTCTACTGCCCCCAATGTGGCAGACACCTAAAGGCCGCTACAGGAACCGTGAAAGGCTCCGAGGAGAAACGCTATCGGTTCAAATGCGTTGACCGAATGCATTACCGCACCAAATGGCATGAGTCGTATCAGGCCGCGTTGATGGAAATGATCAAGACGTTCGAGAAAGGGGAAAACGCATGAACGAGATTCAGCTTACAGACCATTTGACCGCGCGAATCAGCGCGGAAGGCACCTGCGGCCATTATCGAGCCCAAATCTACGAGGACGGCGACTTCAGAGACTTCCTGTACGCCATGAGCCTCAAACGTCTCAAGCGCAAATGCGAGAAGTATGCGAAGCGTGAACGCAAGGCCATCGCATATGTCGCCACGCTCAAGGAGGAATCATGAGCGTAAGCAGTCTCAAACGCGAGGAAATACTCAAATGGCATCGGAGCAAAGCGGCCACGCCCGAATACACGGCGAAACTGCTCGGCGTGCCATTGGATGAGGTGCTGTACATCATCGCCCATCCTGAAACGCCCGCACCCCACAAGGATGATTTCACGCCCGAATTCATCGAACCATTGATTTGAATTCAGCGTAAAAACACTGAATTCAGCGTAAAAAAACGAAACCCTCCACCGAAAAGATGGAGGGCACGCTCACCAAGCACCATGATAGCCGGAACGTGGAGGGTTTCAAACAATGTTCATCACCGCCGAACCATGCCAATACTGCGGCAACCAGCAGGTCGAGGCACCGTGGACGCTCTGCCGGAACTGCCGCCGCCAGTACGCGAAAACACTCCACCGGCTCCGCCATGACATGATGCTCCTGCAACAGGTGTCCCGTCACGCCTACAAGCTGGGCGAGCCCGGAGCTGGAGGCGTGGCGCAAGGAGGGGAAGCGCCCGCGCCCATCAACCTCCACGCGCAGGACATGCTCGACCAGACCGAGGACGGCTTGCAGGACATGTGGAACGAAACCGGCGTGGAAAGCCGTCCGAGATGGCAGACCCTGCTCAGGGACTCGCCACGACGACTGCCCGACCTATGCCGCGCCAGCCGTTCGGGACATTGGCTGACATGGCTCATCCACACCTGCGAGCGCATCGAACCGCTCATCGACCGCAGGCCACGCACGCGCCGGATAATCGGCGTCTGCCCCGAATGCGGACGCGAGGTCACGGCCGCGAAGGGCGAATCGCTGCTGCTATGCAAATGCGGCAACCCCATCAACGTGGCCGAACTGCGCGAGCAGAGCCGAGACAAGGCCGAGGCAATCCACCTGACCAAGACCCCTGCGGGCATGAGCCAGTGGCTCAAGGACAACTACGGATACGAGGTCAGCCGCAAAGTAATCATCATGTGGATACGCCGGGGCAAACTCCCCAGCAGCAAACCAGTGGAAGACGGATACTACGAATTCAGCATCAGGGAGATAGTCAGCATGGCAATGGCATATTCCAACCGGCAGTAGGCTGTTGCCGCATCGTGGTATACTCCGTATCAGGATTACTGTGAAAGCCTCTGAATCAACCGGTTCAGGGGCTTTACTCATATCCTCCGTATCTCATGGGCTGAGAGTACTCCGCCGGCAGCGTCCAAAGCGCCGGTGCCAGTCAGCCCGCCACGGCTTGCGTACGGTAGAGGACTAACCGGTCACGCTGGGATAGCGTGACCGGGAGTAAACACCGACACTCTCTCGCGAATTCGAATCTCACCCAAGCCACCAACACAGTTTGGCAAGGAGCATCGCATGACACATCCCATTAACGTCGATATAGACGAGCAATGGATTCGCGACCGGTTCGCGAACATGCTCATCGACATGGCCGAGGAACTCAGCCCCGGGATACGCTTAGGACGCGCCGGCCGCCGCACGGGACATGTGGATGGTGGGTGCCGCCTAGTCTCGGTATGTCGGGATTCGATCACCCGGCCGGCCAATTCGGAAACAGGGTCTCAAAGGTCTTGTCCGGATTGATATATCGCCGCACTATATCGGATACCATATGCTTCACTTCGGTTTCGTCGGCAATGCCATAAAAACAATGGCACATTTCCTCGATCACCGAAAGAATCGGCGCGCTGTCAGAACCGGGATATAGTTGTCGCCACAACCCCACACGGAAGACAAGAACCGACTTCGTGACGCCCAAGGCGTTCTCGTCGTACGTCAGAGAAAGCCCTGAACCCGGGATAAACACCAAAAGAGCCGAATTCCGTATCAGAGGCGGCCGTCTGTCGAACTCCTTTGCCATTGCATCAAGTGCGACGTTGATGGCGTCGCATTCATGCGGCAGAAGTTCGATCGTGGATCGCATGTCGATCCTCTCGGCAAGACGCCCGGGTATTTTTATCCCGTACATATCGATACCTCCGCGGACAAGCATGTTACTCCTCGCTTTCGTCCTCGTGATGTTTGCGTGGCCTGCCTCCCCCGACGCCGCGGCCGGGCCGGTTGGCGTTCCATTCATCGATGGTTTCGGGAAGCCAGCCGCGCGTGCGGCCAATCATTGCGTCGGGCTCCGGGAGTTTGAGGTTGAGCAGGCCGCCGCTGGTGATGCCGAGACGGTCGGCGACCTGCTTGACGCCGAGATATTCAGTCGTCATTGCCGCCCCTTCTGTCCATGAGGAGTGTGGCGATGCTCCAGATGCCCGCGGCGAGTCCGAACAGTCCGGCCTGCCATGGTTTTCCGGCGAAGCCGAGCGTAGCCGACGTCAGGCCGCATATGATGCCGCATGCCGCGAATATGGTGCTTGTCTTCATAGTGGTCATGAAATAGGATGGAACCGGAGGGTTCCGGGCAATAGGAGTGCTCGGAACCCTCTTGTCATCTGCCGTGCCTAGGTGGCCTTCTGAGCGAGATGACCAGCGCCGCCAGTGCGATGATGTTGCTCACCACCGAGCTGATGGCGCTTACGATGTCCGTCCATTTCATGTTCACCTCCTTTCATTGGCCGATATAACTATAGTAACATAATATCTATAGTTTTGCAAGTCGAATGAACGCAACATGCCGAAAGGTAGACGATTCATGGTCGGACGGACACGCAAAACCACACGCCAATTCGAAAAAGACAAAGCCACATTCTTCAACCAATGCAAAGCACAGCATGCAGTCTGCTGGCTCTGCGGAATGCCCATCGACTACGAAGCTACAAAGAACACCACCGATGACAGCTTCAACCTCGACCACCTCTACCCCGTCTCGAAGCACCCCGAACTCCAATTCGACCCAGCAGGCTTCAAACCAAGCCACACCAGCTGCAACCGACTCCGAAGCAACCAAGACCCACCAACACCAATCGGCACACTCTCAAGGCCATGGATAACAACAGCATGAGCAAGGAGGCAATGATGCTACAGCAGCCATCCACACTAGAGCTCACCGCCACAATCAACGACAAGACATTCCCAATCGGCTCATTCACCGTCAACATCCCAATCAACGTCACCCACAACGAAGTCAACACCGACAAAGTCGGAGACACATACACCACACTCATCACACCCAAGCCACCAAACACAGACGAACTCATCACACGATTCACAAACGCAATCAAAGCATTCAAAACAGCATTCGAAACCAACCCCGACGGGATAGGGGC
>CDYT01027744.1_pt1 | contig 8759 bp, 11 predicted proteins | sample 557541 | NCBI WGS metagenome assembly CDYT01 (sample SAMEA3182060, study PRJEB8094) | gut metagenome | biome: human; feature: gut; material: Stool; isolation source: human stools | place: Canada | collected 2013-01-15
GGCTATATCCTCACCAACTACCACGTGCTGGCGGGCGGCCGGGACTGCACCGTGGCCCTGGACACCGGCCGGACCTATGAGGCCCTGTATGTGGCGGGGGATGAGCGGAACGACCTGGCGGTGCTGAAGGTGAACCTGACGGGGCTTCCCGCCGCCACTTTCGGCGATTCGGACCAGCTGGTGGTGGGCGACAAGGTCTACGCCATCGGCAACCCCCTGGGGGTGGAGCTCCGGGGGACGCTGACGGACGGCATCGTCTCCGCCATCAACCGGGACGTGTGGGTGGACGGCCGGACCATGAACCTGATCCAGACCAACGCCGCCCTGAACTCCGGCAACTCCGGCGGCCCCCTGATCAACGCCTACGGCCAGGTGGTGGGCATCAACACCATCAAGATGAGCTCGGATTACTCCAATGTGGAGGGGCTGGGCTTCGCCATTCCCTCCGCCTCCATCCGGCGGCTGGTGAACGACCTGCTGACCTACGGGGAGATCCAGCCGGAGCCCTCCTTCGGGGTGACGGTGCTCCAGACCGGGGCCCGGCTGGAGGAGGATGTCTGGGGCCTGGAGGTCCTGGAGGTGACGCCGGACTCCGCGGCGGATCGGGCGGGCATCCGGACGGGGGACTTCATCCTCTCCGCCGCCGGGCGGGAGGTCTCCTCCAGCCAGGATCTGCTGCGCATCCGCCGGCAGCTGTACGTGGGGGACCAGGTCACCATGGAGATCTGGCGGGGCGGCCAGCGCATGGAAGTGACGCTGACCCTGACGGACCCGGTGGAATAGGAATCCAAAAAGACGTGACCTGTTTGCAGGTCACGTCTTTTTCCGCTTCTGCGGCCACAGCAGGCTGACGCCGGAGAGCAGCAGGTACACGCCGAAGGGCCGCCGCAGGAGCTCCACGTCCAGGGCGGTGGCGATCCAGGCCCCGGCCAGGGCGGCGGCCACCGCCGGCGGCACGGCGTTCTTCAGCGTGGGCTTGTCCAGATAGCCGCCCCTGGCGTGGCAGATGAGGGCGGAGACGGCGGTGGGCAGGAAGAACAGCAGGTTGATGCCCTGGGCGGTCCGCTGGTCCACACCCAGGAAGAGGGTCATCACCAACAGCAGCAGCGTGCCGCCGCCTACGCCCCAGGCGGAGAGGATGCTGGCCCCCAGGCCGCAGAGAAAGGGAAGAAGCCACTCCGTCACAGCAGATACTTCACCCCCGCGTAAAAGAGGAAGCCGGCGAAGAGCCACTTCAGCCACGTGGTGGAGACCTTGCCGTACAGCTTTCCGCCGATCCAGCCCCCCGCCAGGCCCCCGGCCAGATAGGGCAGCGCTGCCGGCAGGGAGAACTCCCCCCGCAGCAGATACACGGCGGCGGACATCAGGCACACCGGGAAGATGACCCCCACACAGGTGGCGTACAGCTTCCGCTGGGAGAGGCTGCCCCACCGGGAGAGGATGGGCAGGAACACCATGCCCCCGCCGCCTCCGAAGAGGCCGTTGGCCAGCCCCGCAGCGGCGCCGGCGATCCGCGCCGGCCAGTGCTTCCCCATACGCCCTGCCTCCTTTTTTCCGTATGTAGGCGCCGGGCCTTGGGGCGGGTCCGCCCCCGGAGCCCGGCGTGGCAGTTATTTCATCTGGAAGCTCTGGCAGTCGGTGCACTCCACCTTGGTGGGGTTGGTCTCATGGGTGCCCACGGTGATGGTGTTCAGGCCGCAGTAGTTCTGGTCCTGGCAGTGGTGGGCGCAGTTGGTAACCGTGCACTTGATGCTCTGGTTGGGGGTGCAGGCACAGCCGTTGTTGGTGTTCGTCATAGCAAATGATCCTCCTGCGTGAAAAAATAGTTGGCTTTCGCCGTCCTCTAGTGTGCGCAGGAGCGGGCAGGTTATGTACGGCCCGGCCGGGGTAAAAATTTGTCACAGGCGGGCGTGTCCGGCGTCCGGTTCTTGGTGCGGGGCGCGGCGACACAGTGGCCGTCATGGATCTCCACAAACCGGCGCTGCCGCCGGATGTAGTGCTGGTAGTAGTGTGCGCAGTCGGAGCAGGTTGGCGAGGACATAAGAATTTCTCCTTTCAGTTTTTACTCTATGCTACAGGACCTTCAAGAGAAAAATGAGAGCTTTTACAAAAAAGCAAAACTCTGATTTTTGGCACAAAGGTACTATAAAAGAAGAAAAATAAAAAGTATATGCTATATTTTATAACATAAAGTATGTGACAAATGGCGGACAATAAAATGCAGGCCATTCCACTGGAATGGCCTGCATGAAAAAAGTCTCGCAGAGCGGAGCGAATCCCCCATCACCTGAAAAGGCACAGCCTTTTCAGGTGACTTATTATACACCTAAAATCCACGTTGCAAACCGGAAATAAATCAGCAGGGACAGCGCGTCCACGATGGTGCTGATGAAGGGCGAGGCCATCACCGCCGGGTCGAACCCGATCTTCTCCGCCAGGATGGGCAGGGACGCGCCCACCAGCTTGGCGCAGGCCACCGTCCCGATCAGCGTGCAGCAGACCACCGCCGCCACCGCCGGCGTCACCGTGGGGTTGTTCAGCAGCCAGCAGTCTACCACCATCATCTTCACAAAGTTGGCTGCCGCCAGGCACACGCCGCAGATCAGGGCCACCCGGCACTCCTTCCACACCACCCGCAGCAGGTCGCCGAACCGGACCTCCCCCAGGGACAGAGCGCGGATCACCGCCGTGGAGGCCTGGGTGCCGCTGTTGCCGCCGGTGCCGGACAGCATGGGGATATAGGACGTGAGGATGGGCACCGCCGCCAGGGAGTTTTCGAAGTGGGTCAGGATCATCCCGGTGAAGGTGGCGGACAGCATCAGCATCATCAGCCAGGGTGTCCGGGCCCGCCAGGTCTCAAACACGCCGGTTTTCAGATAGGGCTTGTCGCTGGGCAGGATGGCGGCCATCTTCTCGATGTCCTCGGTGGCCTCCTCCTGCAGAACGTCCATGGCGTCGTCCACGGTGACGATGCCCACCAGCCGGTTCTCCGTGTCCACAATGGGCAGGGCCAGAAAGTCGTACTTGTTCAGGATCTGGGCCACGTCCTCCTGGTCGTCCAGGGTGTTGGCGGAAATCACATGGGTGTCCATGATGTCCCCGATGATGTCGTCCTCCTCCGACAGCAGGATGGTCCGGATGGAGAGATACCCCAGCAGGTGGCGGCCCTCATCAATGACGTAGCAGATGTTGATGGTCTCCTTGTCCGGGCCAGTGCGGCGGATGCGCTTCAGGGCGTCCTCCACTGTCATGGTGGCCTTCAGGTCCACGTACTCCGTGGTCATGATGCTGCCGGCGCAGTCGTCGGGATATTTCAGGATCTCGTTGATGCTCTTGCGCATCTCCGGGTCCGAGTGGCGGAGGATCCGCTTGACCACGTTGGCGGGCATCTCCTCCACGATGTCCACGGTGTCGTCCAGATACAGCTCGTCCAGCACTTCCTTCAGCTCGGTGTTGGAGAAGCCCTGGATCAGCATCTCCTGCTGGTCGCTGTCCAGTTCCACGAATACCTCCGCCGCCTGCTCCTTGGGCAGCAGGCGGAACACCAGGGGCAGGGACTTCTCGTCCAGCTCCCCGCAGAGGTGGGCGATGTCCTGGGCCTCCAGGGGAAGAAGGAGGTCGCGCAGCTCCGCGTAGCGTTTTCGGGAGATCAGATCCTCGATTTTTTCCAGCAGCTCGTCCTGCTGCTCCTCCTGCTCAAACATGTGCGCATCCTCCTTTCCGCGTGTCTGTTGAAAAATAAAAAACCCGGCCGCTCCGTCCGGTGCGGTCGGGAATCTCTCCCTCAAAACAGGGACACCGCCCCGGGCGGGCCCTGCTGCCGTTCAAGCTTTAGCTTCACAAGGCAGTGAAATCACGTTAGATGATACCTTCGTGTTCGATAGCACCTGTTCAAACCCTCTCATGATGTCTCCATCACTCCGCGGCAGCGATCCATATCCCTGTGGTAGCCTTACCTACCGGACGGTATGCAGTTTTGCCAAAACTCTTTCTTCATATTATGCCAATTTCACCCCCCTGTCAAGGCGGCGGGAAAAAGTAACCGGAATTTTACGGGAATCCGCCCCATTTCCCGCCGGGATTTTACAATAGGGACACTTTCCAGGCGGGAATTTCGCTTGTGGACCGGCCTGTCCTGTGGTATAATAAGATGTTAAAACGCAGATCGGATGCGGCCATTTCAGAGGAGAGGGGGGAGCGCCCATGGGCATCCACGACGGACACCGGGAGAAGATGCGCCGGCGGTATCTGGAGACCGGGATGGAGGGATTCGCGGATCACGAGGCGCTGGAGCTGCTGCTGTACTACGCCATCCCCCGACGGGACACGAATCCCATCGCCCACGCCCTGATGGAGCGGTACGGCTCCCTCTCCGCCGTGCTGAACGCGCCGGTGGAGGACCTGCAGAAGGTGGAGGGGATCGGAGAGAGCGCCGCCATCCTGCTGACACTGGTGCCCCGGATCAGCCGGCAGGCCCGTCTGGCGGACGCGGCCCAGGAGACGGTCATCAGCTCCACCGAGCGGGCGGGGGCGTATCTGCTGGAGCGGTTCTCCGGCGAGACCCGGGAGCTGGTCTATCTCATGTGTCTGGACCGGAAGGGCAAGCTGCTGGCCTGCAAGCGGCTGGCGGACGGAGACGTGGCCAGCGCGGACCTGAACATCCGCAAGGTGGTGGAGACGGCGCTGCTGTCCTCCGCCAGCGCGGCGATCCTGGCCCACAACCACCCCAGCGGCGTGGCCCTGCCCTCTCCCGCGGACAAGGCCGCCACCTGGCAGGTGCAGGAGGCGCTGCGGACCATCGGCGTGGAGCTGCTGGACCACATCATTGTGGCGGACCGGGACTTCGTGTCCATGGCGGACAGCGGGATGCTGATGTAAAGAGGGGACTGCGTCCCCCCTTTAGATTCCCCCTCACCAGTGACGCCGCGTCACTGGTGTGTGCGCCCAAGGCGCACGGGTCAAAGTATTTTTGTCAGGCGCATGTCCTGACAAAAATGATTTCAAGTTCTTCGTTCGCCAGCGGCGAACGAACAGGGGAAAACCCATGGTTTTCCCCTAGACCCCCTTTCCGGGACACAAATATCTATCGAACAAATGTTGCAAAACGGGGACGGGTATGGTAGGATGGCCGTGACTGAAAATCCGTTTGATGGGCGGAGCGTCCTCCGGCCCATGTTTGAATGTCTTTGCGGAGAATGAGACTATGCCGAAATTTGAAGTGGTTTCTGAATATCAGCCCTCCGGGGACCAGCCCCAGGCCATTGCCAAGCTGGCGGAGGGCATCGAGAACGGGCTGAAGGAGCAGGTGCTGCTGGGCGTCACCGGCTCCGGCAAGACCTTCACCATGGCCAAGGTCATCGAGCAGGTGCAGCGGCCCACCCTGGTGCTGGCCCACAACAAGACCCTGGCCGCCCAGCTGTGCGCGGAGTTCAAGGAGTTCTTCCCCAACAATGCGGTGGAGTATTTCGTCTCCTACTACGACTACTACCAGCCGGAGGCGTATATCCCCCACACGGACACCTATATCGCCAAGGACGCCGCCACCAACGACGAGATCGACCGGCTGCGGCTGTCCGCCACCTGCGCCCTGCTGGAGCGGCGGGACGTGATCGTGGTGTCCTCCGTGTCCTGCATCTACGGCCTGGGTGAGCCGGACGACTTCGCCAATTTGGTGGTGTCCCTCCGGGTGGGGGCGGAGTGGGACCGGGATGAGCTGCTGCGCCGCCTGGTGGAGATCCGCTACGAGCGCAACGACATCGCCTTTGAGCGGAACATGTTCCGGGTCCGGGGAGACACCGTGGAGATCTACCCCGCCTACTACCGGGACCACGCCATCCGGGTGGAGTTCTTCGGGGACGAGATCGACCGAATCAGCGACTTCAACCCCGTCACCGGATCGGTGAACCGGGTGCTGAACCACGTGGCGATTTATCCCGCCAGCCACTATGTCACCACCAAGGACAAGATGGACAAGGCCATCAAGGAGATCCGCCGGGAGCTGGAGGACCAGGTGAAGTATTTCACCGACAACAACCAGCTGGTGGAGGCCCAGCGGCTGCGCCAGCGGACGGAGTACGACATGGAGATGATGGCGGAGCTGGGCTACTGCTCCGGCATCGAGAACTACTCCCGCATCATCTCCGGCCGGCCGGAGGGCTCCGCCCCCATGACCCTGCTGGACTTCTTCCCCGACGACTTCCTGCTGTTCGTGGACGAGAGCCATGTGACGCTGCCCCAAGTCCGGGCCATGTACAACGGCGACCACGCCCGGAAGGACTCCCTGGTGAAGTATGGCTTCCGGCTGCCCTGCGCCTACGACAACCGGCCGCTGAAATTCGAGGAGTTCGAGGAGCGGATCGGCCAGGCGGTGTTCGTCTCCGCCACGCCGGGCCCCTATGAGCGGGAGCGGGCGGACCAGGTGGTGGAGCAGGTGATCCGTCCCACGGGACTGCTGGACCCCAAAGTGGAGGTCCGCCCCGTCACCGGCCAGATCGACGACCTGATGGACGAGATCAAGGCCCGGGCCGCCCGGGACGAGCGGGTGCTGGTGACCACCCTCACCAAGAAGATGGCGGAGGACCTGACCGAGTACCTGAAAAACGCCGGCATCCGGGTGCGGTATATGCACTCCGACGTTCAGACCATCGAGCGGATGGAGATCATCCGCAGCCTGCGGCTGGGGGAGTTCGACGTGCTGGTGGGCATCAACCTCCTGCGGGAGGGGCTGGACCTGCCGGAGGTGAGCCTGGTGGCCATTCTGGACGCGGACAAGGAGGGCTTCCTCCGGTCCGAGACGTCTCTGATCCAGACCATCGGCCGGGCGGCCCGGAATGCCGACGGCCTGGTCATCATGTATGCCGACGAGATCACGCCCTCCATGCGGGCGGCCATCGACGAGACGGAGCGCCGCCGCTCCATCCAGGACGCCTACAACAAGGAGCACGGCATCGTGCCCAAGACCATCATCAAGGGCGTCCGGGAGATCCTGGAGATCTCCCAGACCGCCGAGGAGGACACCCTCCGGGCCCACAAGAAGCGCAAGCTGACAGAACAGGAGCGGGCGGCGGAGATCGCCAAGCTGGAAAAGGAAATGAAGGAAGCCAGCAAGATGCTGGAGTTCGAGTACGCTGCCGTTTTGAGGGACCGCATCATCGAATTGCGGGGCGAGAAGTAAATGCGCTGCGAATGGCTGGACGAATACCTGCTGTCCTTCCCCGGCGGGGAAAAGACCTATCAGCCCGCCTGGCGGATGTTCCTCTACAAGGTCCGGGGCAAACAGTTTGCCGCCGTCTGCTCTCCTGCCGAGAACTACCAGACCTACGGCGGCCACGACCTGGTGAATCTCCGGTGTCTCCCGGCAGAGGGGGAGCTGCTGCGGGCGGCATACCCGGACATCCTGCCGGGGTTCTACGCGGACAAGCGGACCTGGATCTCCTGTCTGCTGGACGGGGATCTCCCGGAGGAGGTCCTGCGGGACCTGTGCCGCCGGTCCTATGAGCTGACAGTGGAGAAGCTGCCGAAATACGTCCGGCGGGAGCTGACGGAGCTGCCCGCAGAGAGCTGAGGTGTTTGCAATGGCGAAGAAAAAAGAGGAAAAGACCAATGTGATGCGGATCCTGGACCAGAGGAAGATCCCCTACACCGCCCGGTTCTATGAGGACGGCCAGGGGCCGGAGGGCACCCGGGAGTACGGCGTCCACGTGGCGGAGGCTCTGAGGCAGGACCCGGCCAGAGGCTTCAAGACCCTGGTGGCCCGGGGGGCCTCCAAGGGGATCTATGTATTCGAGGTGCCGGTGGCGGAAAACCTGGACCTGAAGAAGGCCGCCAAGGCGGTGGGGGAGAAGTCCATCGAGCTGCTGCACGTGGCGGAGATCAACGCCGTCACCGGCTACATCCGGGGCGGCTGTTCCCCGGTGGGCATGAAGAAGCAGTACCCCACCGTGTTCCACCAGACGGCTCTGGACTATGACACCATCTACATCTCCGCCGGCAGGATCGGCGCCCAGGTGGAGCTGGCGCCCCAGGCGCTGTTAGACCTGCTGGGAGCCTCCACGGCGGACATTGTCGCGGAACAGGGATAGCCCCAGGTGGAGTCCCAGGGCAAAGGCGTCGGTGGACCACTGGAGGTAGCGGTCGTAAAAGAGCTCCTCCAGCTGGCGGCTGGTGTCGCTGGGCAGGGAGAACTGCTCCAGCTGGGCGGTGAGGCCCTCTTCGTCGTAATAGCGGTTCAGGTCCTGGAAGATGGGGATGGCATAGCCCTCGAAGAGTTTTTCATAGATGGAATCCATTGAAGTCACCCCTTAAAACAGAACATTTAATGTTCTGAATATAACTTCATTATAGAACACAAAATGTTCTGTGTCAAGGAGAAGTTTTGTGGAAACATTGCAAGTTTTAGGTGGTCGTCTGCGGGAGCTGCGGAAAGAAAAAAAGCTGAAACAGAGAGAGCTGGCAGCATTCCTGGACATTACAGAAGTGCATTACCGCCGGGTAGAGGCGGGGAAGATCAATATTCCCACGTTGACATTGTGCGCGCTGGCGGATTATTATGGCGTCACCACGGATTATTTGCTGGGACGCAGCGACCAGCGGGGGTAACACGAGATGGGCCGCCGAACGGCGGCCAGGAGGGTCTGGCTCCCGCCAAGGGGCTTGTCCAGCCAGGATGCACCCCCCATTTTCTTTTCCGTCTTGCGGAAAAGAAAACGGGCCGTGCACGGTCCAAAAGAAAAGGCCGCTTGGGCGCGCTCCGGTGCAGT